>TARA_R110001583_G_scaffold66746_3_pt1 | contig 25851 bp, 16 predicted proteins | sample TARA_R110001583 | Tara Oceans TARA_R110001583 (sample SAMEA4398432) | marine metagenome | biome: Polar Biome; feature: [MES] marine water layer (ENVO:01000295) within the mesopelagic zone...; material: water (ENVO:00002006), including particulate matter (ENVO:01000060) such as...... | reverse complement strand
CTTGGTCTAATGTGTCCGACATCCAGGGATGTCCGGTAAGTCGCAACAGGGGCCACGCCCCCCTGATCAACAACAGACTGTGTGAAACTCGTGGTCAAGGTAGCCAGTGCTCTGGTATCACCAGGTCGAACGACTTTGCCGCGTATCCGAGCATGGCCATAATCTCTTGATGCCGCTTTTGATCGTAGGCTTCTCCAGCCTGCTTCTTAGCCACGATCTCTTTGAGTTGGTGCAGATTGAACATTCCCAGCTTGTAGAAGTTGCTCCATGTGGCCTCACCGAACAGGTTATAAATAACCTGAGTTGAATCACGCTCACTCGCGAGCCGCTTCGGATCAGGCAGCTTATCTGCAGCGGCTTCTGCTTCATCTCGGTCTTCGTAGGTATTGAGTAACTTCATGGCTCAAGCTTTATAAAAATTAAAAGTCAGAGCTCCGTCAACTGAACCTTGGGCTTTTACTGACGGCTCTCGTTTAGTCGATAGTTGGCACCGAAGCCTTTCTATTCGTCCTCGAATTCCGCTGTACTGAACTTCAGTACATTGCAGTTTTCTTTAATCGTGCGCTGCAAAGATTCATCAAAGCCAACCTTAGATTTAGCTTGAATCTCAATTGAAATCTCAACGTCAACACCAAGTTTCGAAGTGAACTGCTGCACCACCTCATCGACGATAGTGGCGAAATCCATTTTGGCTTTAACAGGATCAAGGCTAATGCTGCCGTAAAAGTGATTCTTTAGCGCAGCTAGAACGGGTTCTGCCGATGGAGTAGCCGGTTGAATTGGCGTGGGACCTAGATCCGGACGTGGCTGCGGTGGCTCTGGAGAGTCTCCACCATCTCCAGGAAAATCTGGAGCAGGCACCGGCTTAGGTTTTGTCCGTTCCAGATATTCAGCTGCTGCGTCTCGGTCGATCAACAGGCTCGTTGTGTCTAGTGGGTTTAGTGAGCCTTTGCCGAATGCAAAACCAAGATAGCGATCGCCATCCTTGCCCGAAGCAAAGCCAAAATAGTCTTCACTCTCAACGCCCTGGGAAATCGCATTTTTGAAAACACTGTCATTAACTAAACGGGGCAGGTACAGATAGTGGCAGCTGTCTTGCCACACCTTCAGGGCGCTGATCTCCTTAACATCATCTTTGAAATACCACTGTTGCAAGGTATTGCGCAGATGAATGGGACTCCATTCAGAGATCAGCCACTCCTCTTCTCGTAGTCTGTTTTCAATTTCCGCGACAAGGTTTTGCGCTGCAGGGGAGACGGATACGGACTCCCAATTTAGCTCAGGTTTACCGCGTACAAAATCTTCGACCGGGCAGAGGAGCCACTTGTAGGCCTCTCGAACTATTTGTTGGAAATTTTGGTCCGCTGAATCGGCATTGCGTTTTGCCTGCTTCGATAGCGATACGGTCAGATCTAGCTTTCCCTCCGCTACATCTGAAACGATGCTCTGCCAGGCGAGGAAGGTTCTTCCCGCATCTTTTAGTCGACTGACAACGTCAAAGTCAGCTGCGAAAAAAATCAATCGGTTCTGCTTTTGCCGAGGCTGGTCACCACGGTTTCTCAGTATCTCCTCTGCCGCTTCATGTGCCAGTCGGCCATCACCACGACTGAATGCGGCATGAGGGGGTAGTACGACTAAGCGAGGGCCTGTTGCATAGTCATCCGGCACATCGACAGAGGGTGTGAATACATGGACGCCACCAAAGCAATGATTACGGCCAAACACTCTGCCTACACGCTCTTTAAGCAGCGGTTGCAGCTGTTCCAGATCGTTAATGTTTTGCTTACGGCTTTCCATCTCACGACGTAAGTTTGGCTTGGTATCTAACCAAAAACGGTCTTGCTCGGAATAGAGATAGTGTAAACGGTCTCTCAAGCGCTTCAGGACGTCCTCAAAGATACCGATGGTTTGTTCTGGCTGCACACAACCCAGCAGCACACGTTCAATCTGAACACCTTTGACGCCCTGATCTGCTGTCGATGGGGCGCTCCCTAAAAAGATAGTGCGCATGGTTCGGCGAGCGGCCTGAACACTGCCAAATCGAGTGTCATGGCCATCGATATCGGCAGGCTCAGAGCGAGGTCCATCCACCTCTTTCTCTAAAACGGGTTCCCAGCCTTGCGGTAGGTAATGGATGCTTTTGTTGCGAACATTGCTGTCATCTAGGGAGATGGAGCCGGGCATGATTAAGGCATCACTGTTATCGGAGTTCCACAAGCGATGGATGACAATCGCCATGTACTGCAACACGCCCCGCGTGCGCTGAAACTTATCCAGAGTCGACCAGTCTTCATAAAGGCGGTCGAAGATTTCTGGGTGAATCGGGTAGGACTGGCAAAGCCGTTCGAAATAGAGATTCGACTGGGTTTCCAAGGGAAATTTGTCACTATGAGCCCGGTAAAAATCGGAAAACTGACGACTGATGCCTTCGACTTCTGCACGGTCACCTGCGTGTTCAAATAGACGCCGACGGACAATCTCAAACGCTTCGGTGCTGGCTACAGGCTTCCAAACTGACTCAACCCGAGCAAAGTATTTTTCCAGAGAGTTCAGCGCGCGTTGCCCATTGGAGCCACCGACTTCTAACTCAGATTCGGGAAGCGATGCTAATAGAATGGCGTTAGGGACAGACTTCAGCGCTTCGGTTAGTGCCTGGATAAACGAAATGTTGCTATCGAAGGTGCCTGCCTTGTATTGCTTGCCCACTTCCAGCTGGCGGATGAACGCTACCAACTCGTCAATCAGGATGACACAAGGGGCTGCTTTCTCAAGCAACTGGCGAACGATCTCCTTTCCAGGCGATGTTCCGTCTGCATCGCTATCTGCAACAAGCGCGTAGCCTTCTTCCCCCAGTAGCTGCCAGGCCAACTCACCCCAAATAGTATTGGCGGTTATGCTACCGTGCTGCTGTGGTTGGCTCGGGGAGAGTTTAATGCCATCAATTACCGCGACGTTGGCACTGGGCAGATCCTGAATGCCTGCCTCGTCCAAAATAGGCGGTATGCCTTCAAGCTTATGGGTACCAACCTTGCGAGAAGCCAAATGCAGTACAGCCAACATGGTGTGGGTCTTACCGCCACCAAAGGCCGTTTGTAGCTGAATGACGGGGTCACCACCTTGTCCTGCCAAACGTTGAGCAACCGAGATCAGCAGTAAACGCATCCCTTCAGTAATGAAAGTGCGGGAGAAAAACTTCGCGGCATCTTGATATTCAGCGGTAGCAGTACCCGATGCTACTTGCGAGATGTCTGCAGCAAACTCGGATTGTTTAAACGTACCTTCCAGTACATCTTTATGAGGGCGGGCTATTTCACGCCAAGGCTTTAAACTCATTACATTCTCTCCCTCTTAAAAATCCAATCCAAGTTCCGTTTGTGAACCACGATGACCCGCATCATGAGATGCCGTCACGATAGCATGCCAGGAAGCTATTAATTCGTTGTAGGCGCGGGCTTCTTCAGCCCACTTTTTACGTTCGCAGAGTGTGTAAAGGTGATACGCGAGTTGGCGAATAGGTTCACCAAGTTCCGGCATCCGTGCAAGCAAGACGCCGGCCTCCACTTCTCCACGTTTGTTGAGCACACGGATCATCTGATGGCAGGCTTCCCAAATTGGAGTGCGGGTATCGGCTTTGGGGTCCCAATCGCTAGGGTACTCGCCCCACTTGAGTAGACGAACTTTGCCGCCGCCCGATTCAACGACGCCAGCATCACGCACACCGTCGACAGAGGTGCCTTTAGCGCGAGCAAGCGTATCAGCCTCGCCATAACTCCCAGCACTCCAGCCATACTGACTGAACCAATCATCACAAAACAGGGTGTCTGCGTCGAAGTTGCCGCTGTCAGGATTGAGGTAATCGGTAATGGCGCGGTTAATCAGGATCAGTGCTTCATGCACGCTCATCTTGCTACCGTCAGCTTCGAGTATACTTTCATACTTTGAAAAAATGGCTATACCAGGACCGATAGCTGCTTGTGCTAGATCTACGGGTGCAATCGGTGAAACGCCTTGATTCCCTCCGATCATCGCTTCTAGAGCCTCAGGCATGTCATCACGTAGCTCGCGTTGGAACTGACGGCGTGAGATTGTTTCTGAATTATTTAAACGTCGTCGACAGACTAGAATTATAGAAGACGCTAAAGCATTTGTTCCTATGCCAACAGATCGATTACCTCTTTCTGTTCTAATTGGCCAGGTTCCATCGATTAGAAATCCCGCTGTTATAACGGCTTCAAGAAAAGTCTCCCATCCAGTAGAAGCTGTTCCATCACCTTTTGTATCGGATTGTTTGAATGCATAATAAATTGTTACAGGGAATGCTGGATGAGAACTCTCTGCCATATTCGTCATAGCATCGGTCATGCCACTCATAAAGAAATTCTCGGCTCCCTCTTTTGAACCTTGACGATATGGGCTTGCTATTAGCTCCTCTACTTTTGGAACAGCTATTGTTCCAAATAATTTTGGATATGTTGACTTAAGAGATTTACGCATCCAAGGATAGAAATAATCAGATAAGTCCGCGTAGCTTATATTATCGAAATATGGAGGGTCTGTAGAGATTACTTTGTTTAACGAGGTCTTCTGCACAGCGGCATCTTCTTGTGTGGAAAAACCTTTAGATATAGCTGGAAGCGATGTATTTATTACTCGTACAATCCAGTCCATACAAGTCTGTAGCCAATTTCCGGTGCTTGTCGAGAAAGGATTACCCTCAGCATAGTCCCAAACCATAGGAAGAGCTTGTTTGGTAAATACATGAGCAATGAATCCACCTCCTGATTCCCAAGTCGCATTGCTCGACCAATAGTCGGCAGCGCGATCTACACCAAAAGCTAGGTAGGTGGCAACAGCATCTGAATATGAAGAAGATATGTTCTCGTCTGACTCTGGAAACGCGGCTTTATGGTCATTATAAGCCTTGGTTTTTGCTTCAGCTACCAAGCCAGAAAATGTATTTAACGAATGTAATTGTCTTTCTGTAAAAAGTTTTCCGAAATTGTCAAACCCGTAATTAGCGATCCAGAAATTCCTAGTGTCGTCAGGTAATTTATTATCAGGTCTCCAATCAGCTTTGGGGATTTGTACGTTTTCATTGAATTTTTGATCGAGAAAGAAACGTTTTTTTCCATCTTTTGTTTCAATAACTAGTGCCATCAAGATTGATTTTATTCGACCGTTCATTCCTTCGTTCTTGATGTATTGCGAGCTAATTGGGGTGCCTGAAACAATACAATTAAAATTTGCACCTCGTCCCGACTTTGTCCCTTTACTAGAGTTAGTTGCTGGATTGCCAAAACAGAGGTCCAGTGAATATTTTTCGCCTTGTATCCCAGGCTTTAGCCAAACCTCTTTACCCTTTTTGCTAGACAGAAGAAAGCTCGAGGCTAATGGGACTTCTACATGGCTGAAAGCAGGGTTGGGGCTTTTAACCGAACGTGCCCATAGCCAGGTAATTACGGTTAATTCCTGCCCCAAATAAGGTTTTAAATCTTCTCGGTTTTTTATCATATCCTCTGTGATTTCAATATTTGGATAGAGGCTGCCTATTTTCTTGAATGCTTCTTCACGCATCCAATGCCCATAGCGACGCACGTCTTCGGCTAGACCAGCGACACCTGACCAGTCCTCCATTAGCGCTGGCTGGTTTTCGCCTTGAACCAGCGGCCCCACAGGCTTTTGTCCTGCAAATTTGGGTGGAATCTCAATCATGGCTTTATTGATCATCACAGCGACAGGATTCAAATCACTGGCATGACTTTCTAAGCCAAATCGCTGAGCCTCAAGAGGAATGGCACCGCCACCGGCAAAAGGGTCGTGAAATGCTGGTAGTTTATCAGGATTAAATAACTCCTCTGCTTGCGGATGATTACGATTCAAATAACAGGTCTCACGCCAGCTCTCGTTAATGGCTTCGCGAGCACGATTGAGCACCTCTTCGTTATTGGTATTTTTCCATGTAACCAGATCGCGGATGATCTGGAATAATTTTTCGCGTTTCAGTTCGGCTTCTTTTTTGTTTACTCCATACTTGAACCCAGCATCTTGCTGATAACCTGGATCATTGACCAACTGTGCGAAAATGACAGCTCTAGCCGCTGCCAAAGGCCGCCGTGCCCACCACAGGTGTAGCGTCGATGGGTGGCCATGACGGATGGATTTTTCACGTGCTGCTGCCACATTGATGTCATCGAGTGGCAGGGCGACTTCGATGAGCTTTTTGGGGCTGAATATTTTGGTCATAGTCATCTTTTACTCGGGTAACAACACATGTTTAATTGCTGTGGCAAATGGTAAATGTTCGATAGCGGCTAGTTCTTCCTCTACCAAAGGCTGCCAATCTTCAGGGGAGAATTCGGCAGCCATTTCCGCAAACTCTTCTGCCGTCTGAAGGTAGCCCTTGATCATCGTTTCACGAATCTGACGTAATGAGCCATTGAGGTTGAACAAACGAATCGTTTCCTCTGCGCGCGTTTTTTCTCTTGGATTAAGGCCTTTCTTCGCAGCAACATTTCCGTCTGGTAAAAAAAACAAATATCTATCAGGGTCTTCAACATCCATCTTTATAAGATCTAGATGTGGATAAACCGGCTGCCTGTCTTTGTGCTTGCCGCAGCTATCTTCTCTGTTGCATGAACCAAACATATTATTCCACCTGAACGTGTCCGCAGGATGTCGGCTACGTTGGCGAAAATGTTCAATGTGAGAGTTACTATCTTCCTTGCTTGTCTTTATTTCAGCCTCGCAATAGGCACAACGTAGCTGCTGCATTTCGTCAATTTTCAGCCAGATCTCACTTTTATGAGCAGATGTTACGCTACGCCAGTGATCTCTGCCGTGCATGTATCTACCTAAGCATGCAGGAGGTGTAGGGCGAGTTAATTTATGCATTTTCGCCCCTATTTATTTCGGCTTGGCAGCTTTCGTTTTATCGATTGCAGACGAATTAATCGCGCACATTCCATCCACTCGTGATGGTTCTCGCCAAAATGCTGAAGAATTTTTTCCTTTAACACCTGACCATCACTCCCTTCTTCCTCTCCTTGAAGAACGAGCTGTTTGTAGCTGCTTAACCACCGAGCCTCTTCCACATCTGGGACGGGGTCCACACCCTGTAGCTCAGCCATAACATCAGCGCTGGTTACTCCAAGGCTTTGTATGTCTGGTGCCTTAGCTGTTGACTCCATTAGCCCCGTTTCTTTATTGATCGCATGCTTTATGACACGTATGCATTCAGCTGGAACCGTCGAGAGAACCTGTGGGCTATGGGTGGTAACGACAAACTGGATATTAGGGAATGCAGCTTGCAGCGAACCTATCACTGTTTGCTGCCATTGCGGATGAAGATGCATGTCTACTTCGTCGATCATTACGACCCCTGGAGACTTGAGTGATGCATCCTCTCCAAGATGACCATTAAGCAGTACGCAGCGATAAGCAATATCGGCCACCATCGCCAAAATGTTTTTGATACCGTCACTGAGCTGATCTGCTTTCATGACACCGTATTCATCGTGCCGTAACACCAGCGTTTCACCGTCACGCTGGCTAAATTGGAGATGCTTCCATCCAACAGGTTTCAATACTTCGTTGACGGCATCCTGTACAACTTTTACTGGGACTTTTAATTTTGGGTCGACATCGATAAACGTCGCGCCTTGCTGCAACTGTTGTATCTGATGTTCCAGAACCTTTTTGTAGGCAGATGTAAACCAGCCTTCGAACTGACGGTAGCTTGATGCAGGATCTAAGCAGTCTCTAAAAGCAAAAGTTCGAATGCTCTCATCGCTCGAATTATTACCTTTTTTAGCCTCTGTTAATCTTTTTTCCTTCCACAGACGGCCTGTTCCGTAATAACCGAACACAGGTAGTGTTTGTGGGTCCGATCCAAGATCTCGCACTTTATCTTGTAGATCTTTGGCAAAGGTCTTCAGGTCACGACTGCCTTTATCATCTTTTGTTTGAGACTTTGGTGCTTCACTATCTCTATATCTAACCCAGTTAGTCTCGCCATTACCGTAATTTCCTTTGACGAGTATTGAGGAAGGCATTTGTCTTGCCATTTCATCAAGCACACCAAATGCGGCGGAAGAGTTTCTGTTGCCTGACTTAGTTATTCGTACATCATCAATCGTAATGGTGTTGGCTGGTTCGCCAAATGTACTTTTCGCCAAGTCAAACTGGCTTACATAGGGCCAAAGCGCGACACGAATAGCGTCCAGTATTGTGGTTTTACCCTGACCATTATTCGCAACCAATACGGTGGTTTTAGGGTGTAGGTCTATAACCAAAGACTGGTAGCATCGATAGTTTTCTAGGGTTATTTCATCAAGTTTCACAAGCTTTTCTCCGGTGTTACTGCCTTTGAAAGCAGGTCTCCGAGATCATAATTAATACTGGCTACGCCAAAATCGGGTTCTACCTTGAAGGGTTCTTTCACATAGAAGGGTCCTTCATGCGAATCACCATCCACGACCACTATCGCCAGGATAAATTTATCGGACTGATTAAGACCGTAGATGATTTCGTTGCGACTCACAGTGATGGTACTTTGACCCTTGGCTCGACCTTTCACCTCAATGTGGCGGTCCGGCTTTATGGAGCCGTCGTCGTTAGCGGGTGGGCGGGAGGTCACATCCCAGCCGCATTTTTCAGCACCTACATCACTGACGCGATAGCCAAAGGCGCGTTCTGCATCCATTACCGCGTTCATGGCCACGCGTTCGATGCGGGCGCGTGCCTCTGCATCGACAGAAAACTGGGTTTCTCCTTTTCGGTGAGCGAGCAGTCCTTGAGGAATGACGAGTGCGCCACCGATAACGACCGGTGTGCTGGACACCACATTTTTAAGTGCGGTCAGCTCCGTTTTGCGTTGTTCTAATCGTGCGGTCAGATCATCGACACGGCGACGCGCCATTTCTGGCTGCATGCGAGGCTGCTTGCCTGCATCAACATCGTCCTTGAGCTTGATGTATCGGTCGGACCAAAAATTGATCTCTTTCACCAGGCGCTCATTCACAGCCGCTAGCGTTTTATCAGCTTGGCGCTCACGTCTACCTTTAACTTCTTCGTAGTGTTCAGGCACCAATTTCTGAGAGGTGTGATGGAGCGCGAGTGCTTCAAGGTTGTTGTTTAGCCAGCTGCCTTGGAGCACATCAGCTACCAGTTTGCGATCGTAGTCATCAATGGGCTGCAGGTCTAAGTGAGGGGCCCAGCCTGCATTCGTTGCATGGCCTTGTTCATCGATTTCAACAAACTGTAATCGACGTGAGGCGACTTCTGCCTTGGGGCCTGCTTCACGGACAGTATGGTCCACCATAAACAACACCTTGGGTTCAAGGCCATCGTCATTCGGGTCTACCAACACAGCACCTTGTTTTAGATTTGGGCGGTGAGCTTCTAGTACCAGATCGGTTGAAGCATGCATCAACGGGTGCATGGGGTGAATCATATCCGCCATCGGCTTGTTCGTTTGGCGAACATGCTGTTTCTCAAAGCAGATACGTTCGTATTTTTTCAGCACTGGCGTGCGGCTTTCACCAATAATCCGATCACGCTCGCGAATTGCAGCGGGTACATGACGGACCTCATAACGGCCTGACTCGCGAGTTCTTGTTTCACCACCGAGGGTCTGGAAAGCTTCGGTAAAAAATGCGCGGATGAAGTAGGGCTGCAGTTTGCGTGCTTCGGCCTTTTCCATCTCCTCTTTTACTGCATAGAGGTCTTCAAGCCCCATGTGTTGCTCGACCAGTGCGTTACGTTTGAGGATCTCTTTAAGATGCTCTGCATCAAGCGCACCATCGATCACCTGATTCATTTTGGCTTTGGTCTCGGGGGATTCGCCATAGCGAATGGCATCAACCAGGAGGTCTTTGAGGGACACGTTGTCGAACGCCTCACCGAGCACATCAAACACTTTGCCGCCTAACGCCTTTTTTTCTATTTCGATCTTATCGAAGAGCTTTTGAAAGACTTCGCCTTCACGGGTTTCATTAGCGACGATATTCCACAGATGGCAAACCTCGGTCTGACCAATGCGGTGGATACGACCAAAGCGCTGCTCCAGTCTGTTTGGGTTCCAAGGAAGATCGTAATTAACCATTAAGTTAGCGTTTTGCAGGTTAACGCCTTCGCCTGCGGCATCGGTTGCAACCAATACAATAACTTCCGGATCGTTTCGAAACTCCTCCTGGGTTCTCCTTCGCTCATCACGAGCAGTGGCACCAGAAATAGTCCGCACGGCATTAGTGTTCCCGAGCATGCTACCAATGCGAGAGACGAGGTAGTTGAGGGTATCTTTATGCTCGGTGAAAATGATCAACTTTCGGCGACTACCGCTGGACGTGAACATTTCAGGTTTATCTTGAAGCAGGCAGGAGAGCTCTTCCCATTTTTTATCGTTGCCAGACTGAACGACGGTGAGCGCCTGATGCTCAAGATCTTTAAGGCTAATGATCTCAGCTTCAAGCTCGGGAATGGTTTCAGCTGCCGATGCTTGGTCTACAACCTGTTCTGCGTAAATTTCGTACTCTTCTGCACTTAGGTCTTCATCGAGTTCATCAAAGTTATCGGGTAGATCAATCTGCCGTTTAACATTGTATTCACCAAGGGTTTCAGCGACGCCATCTTTCTGAGCGGCTTGGCCACGGGCCATTAACTTGGTCTCTTCTAGCCGGGCTTCTAGCCGTTTACGACGCCGTTTTAACGATTGGTAAATGGCCTCTGGGCTTGATGCCAGGCGACGTTGGAGCATGGTGAGGGCAAAGCCGACGTTGTTCTTCTTTTTTCCATCTAGGTTGTCAGCCCGATTCATCTCCTCCCGAACATAGGTGGTGACCTGTTCGTACAGAGAGGCTTCCATTGACGACAGTTCGTAATTTGCGGTGTAGGCACAGCGTTCTGGGAACAAAGGGGTGCCATCAAATTTAAGCAGTTCCTCCTTCACCATACGGCGCATCATGTCTGATACATCTACCTTGTGTGCGCCTTCACGAAATTTCCCGTAGAAGCGATCACCGTCCAGCAGTGACAACCAGATCTGGAAGTCTTCTTCTTTACCGTTGTGAGGTGTCGCAGTCATTAACAGATAGTGGCGCGTGATTGACCCCAGGAGCTCACCCAATTGGAAGCGTTTGGTTTTGTTAACCTTGTTTCCGAAGTAATTGGCCGACAGTTTGTGCGCCTCATCAACAATGATGAGATCCCATTCTGTGTTTTTGAGTTTTTCTTGGAAATCTTCATTTCGAGACAACTGATCTAATCGACAGATCAGTTGGTTTGACTCGTCAAAATAGTTGCCGGAAGCACACTGCTCCTGTTTTTCACGGCTAAAAATGTCAAATACAACGCCGAATTTCTCCAGCATTTCGTCTTGCCACTGTTCCGTAAGTGAACCCGGAGACACGATCAAAATGCGTTTGGCATCCGCCCGCATAAGCAGTTCACGAATCAGCAAGCCAGCCATGATCGTCTTGCCCGCTCCGGGATCATCAGCCAGGACAAAGCGCAGTGGCTGCTTAGGAAGCATGTACTCATAGACGGCTGAAATTTGGTGCGGCAGCGGCTCTACATTCGAGGTATGGACTGCCATCATCGGGTCAAACAGTGCTGCCTGACTGATTCGATAGGCTTCCAATCCGAGTTTGAACTCAGCACCTGGCGCATCAAAAGCCCAGGGTCGTCCCGCCTTAGCGAGCTCTAATCGTGCTTCGTCTGAGCGGAACAGCATTTGCTCACCCAGCCTACCTTGGCTGTCTTTGTAGTAGACGGTTAGCGCTGCATCACCGACAGGCTCGACTTGAACCACACGCACGATCTCATCAGATTGAATCCCACGAATCTGAGCGTCTTTTTTGATGTCTTCTAGCTTTAGCATCCGATGCCTCTGTTCAGTTCTTCCTGTGCGCTGCTGGGAAAACCCGGTGCGATGTTTAGATTGTCCAATGAATTCTCGTCTGTGTTAAGAAGTTCAGCGACGTTACTCAGCCATAGCAGATGCTCAGGGCCTGATAAACTGTGGTCGGGCGTGCAGTCGATATTCCAGCGTCGAAGCAAATAACCGGCTAGCGCGGCACGCACAGAAACCTGCAGTTGGTTATCCTGCATGTCGTACTCGAATGCGATGGTGTCTGGATGTGTTTGCGCAGGATGGGGCACTAGCGCAAGGTCTACGTGTTGCTGCCATGCTAGGTCGTTTTGGCGTAGATCTATGGGTTTTGCTTTTGTACCGGTTGGTTCTGCCTTCTCGATTCGATTCAGAACGAAGTCTGCATATCGTTCTCGGTGCAAATCATAGGCACGTAAGTGCCAGCGAAGACCATTATCGACCAGGGCTAGAGGTACGAGTTCACGTTCTGTTCGACCACTTGAAAGCGACCTGTAATCCACGTTTAGACAAACCCCATTGAATAGTGCACGACTGATGGGAGCCAACACTTCAACAGCGGGTGTATTCAAGCGACTGGGCAACTCTACCGGCAGCATCGACGCACAACTGGCTACAAAATCATCTCCGAAACCATCAGCTAGCACGGTGAGTACCTGTTGCGAGTGATAATCGAAAATAGGTATCGCGCGGTCGACTACGCGGTAAGTGCGCTCGACAGTGTCGTAAGTGATATTACTGCTCGCCAACTGTTTGTAGAGGGCTAAGTCGCGCGAAGCAGCAGCTTCTTTCAGCCCAAATCGACTAACCAGATCGGAACGATTCACACATCCGAGAAACAGCAAACGGAACTCAATGTAGGCGAGTCGTTCTTGCTGGGGCTGTGAAATCTGATCGAGTTTTAGTGGCGTGTTGGGCATGCATCATCCGCTGATTTGAAAGCTCGAATTACATATCGAACGGTACAGTCAGGATGGGTGGTTGTCAAATTGATAAGGTTGTAAAAAGGGCGTTTATCAGGTTGATGGGTGACCTGCCTAGCGGTTTCAAATCAACGCAATAGTAGACCGAAGCTAAAACCGAAGATTCCAATTACAGGTATGCATTTCCTACGTTGCCGAGTGCTTTAGCTTTTTGATTAGGGATTGCCGTTCTGACTCAGATAACTGGCTGATAAGGCAAAGGAGTTCTGCTTGAGAGTCTTCGTTGCAGAAAAAATAAGCTACAGGTTTGTCTAACTCTTTCGCGAGACGCTCTAGCGTCTCGTAATCGGGCATATGACGGCCTTTTTCGTAATGGTTCATACGACTGCCCGCAGACCCCGGCTCGATACCGATGCGAAGCGCCAGATCTTTCTGGCTAACACCTGCAGCCGTTCGAGCTTGGTGAAGACGTTTAGGGAAAGGATTGTTACTTTGCACTTGACGATCATCTACGCTGGCCTCGGGGCTTAGATTGTCTAAGTTTTGCGTGTTTGGGTATACTTAGGAATCCTAAGTCTTGCTGCAGGTGATGTCTACAGAGCACCAACAGAAAGATCTTGTACGAACGCTCTAAGTATTTGGGGCATAGATACCTGATGGTGAGATATGAAGCGAAGAAAACTGAAAGTAACAAGAGAGTTGCTGGAGTTGCTCTCTGATGCACAGTTCAGCGAATTTAAGATGTTGAATTTGAGAGACAGTTTTGAGTCGCGATATGGGCTAGGAGAGTGCTCCAACAGTTCAGAGCTACGAAAATGGCTTTATCGTCGCATACTACCGCTGGTGAAGAGAGGCTACTTGATTAAGACTAGTCAAGGAGATGAGCAGGCAGTTGTTTATCAAATCAACGACCAGTTTAAGAAAACCTTCCAGCTTCATTGCGATGCTGACGAGCCGAAAAAAAAAGCGGAGTCGATGAAGGCAGCACCAGAAAACTCCCAAATTCGTGCCCTCAGCTCGAAGCTCAGCCAATACCAGGTCGATATGTACGCCTGTGCCGGCGAGTGTAAGGAATATCAGCAACTAGCGGTCGATTACCCCCACCTCCGAGATCAAATCGAGCCAATGTACCGGAGTGCGAGGGAGCGTAGCTCAGAACTGATGGGGCAGCTCAGAGCGATCAATAACTTGCTTGAGCAAACAGGCTCGGCGAAATGAAACTACGTGCGTGGCAAAAAGCTTGTGTAGAAAGTGCTTTATATTCATATAGCCGGAAAAGACACTTTCTGTGCTTGGCGACACCCGGCGCAGGCAAAACCACCATGGCGGCTGAGCTTGCTGCCCGGCTTTTGGAGAACGGTGATATAGATTTTGTGCTCTGTTTTGCACCGTCAGTTGCCGTTACTTCAGGGCTCCAAAATACTTTCCAGCGCAGACTCAAAAAACGTTTCGATGGGCGAATAGGTGCGGTAGGTGGTGCTTACACCTATCAGAGTATGAGAACGATTAGTGAAGAGTTTTGGGGCCTGTTTGATAGTCATAGGGTGCTGGTCGTATTTGATGAGATTCATCACTGCGCAGGCAGTGATCAAGGCGGAGTAAACTCGTGGGGTGAGGAGATATTGGTAAGAATACAACACAAAGCTGCTCTCACTCTCGCTCTTACCGGAACCCCTTGGCGCTCAGACAAGCGGCCTATTGTGCTGGCCGAATACACCGATCCAGCCGGTGAGATTCAGTGCGATTATATTTATGGTCTGCGAGAGGCTGTTCTGGATAGTGTGTGCAGGAAGCCGTCGATCGTTCTTATCGACAATGACCGTGTGGCTCTCAACAATGCAAAAGAACAATCAGTGTATTCTTGCCTGCATGAGCTTTTCGTTAAGAGCGATGTTCGTTATCAGCAGCTACTCCATGACTCTGACGCTCTAGGATTCTGTTTGTCCCTGGCCTGCGCGCAACTGGATAAACTCCGAGATGCAAACCCGGATGCAGGCGGACTGGTTGTTGCTTCGTCAATTGCGCATGCCGAAAAGATTGCGGGGATGCTCCGTGATGACTTCGGTAAATCCGCAATTGTCGTCACCTACAAGCACAAAAATGCAGGCATGATCATTGATAACTACAGGCGAGGCACTCAGGAGTGGATCGTCAGTGTTGGGATGATTAGCGAAGGCACTGATATACCGCGCCTGCAAGTCTGCTGTCACCTCAGCCGGATTACGACAGAGCTTTACTTCAGGCAGGTGTTAGGGCGGATTTTACGAATCACTGAGCGATGCGGAGCAGAGGCATGGCTCTACACCTTTGCAGAGCCGCAACTTGTTGAGTTTTCGTATAGAATTAAGGAAGAAATACCATTTTCTTCCGTCTTAAGATTTGAGCATAGGTCAGCAGATATGCAGTACGTAAATCTGGATTTAAATGCCTCAGATTCTTCTGGTAAAAAACATAGAAATGTATGCAAAGCGCCTGAACAGCATGATTCTAAGATGTGGTTTACAGAGGGAAGTAACTCTGGAATTATTGCCCCGCTGATCGATGATTCTTATACACTAGAATGCTTGGGAAAATTTAGACAGCGCTTAGTTGGGTTGACATTTTGAGCACTCCCCACTCAGACCTGTTTTGAGGCAGGACCCCCTGAAGAGATCAGATCCAATGTGCCGTAAGTGGGCCACGTCATGAGGATCTAAACCCAGCTGATTATATTGTAAATCTTACGTTGTATCTAATATTTAAAATTGATTTTAAAAGGCTCATAATCGTGAAAGATCGCTTTATAAAGCTGCGTAGCAATAAGTTTTTTGAATTATCTGTAATAGCAGTGATTGTTGCGTCGGCAGTTCTTGTTGGAGCTAAAACATATAGGTTGCCAGAATCTGTAATTCTTTTGATCGGGTGGCTTGATATATTAATTACAGTTTTTTTTGTTTCCGAACTGATTGTACGCTTCATTGCCGAAGAAAATAAATGGCGCTTTTTTCATAACCCATGGAACCTCTTTGACACTCTAATAGTTACAATTAGTTTGGTACCAATTGATAATGGTGATATGGCTTTAGTCGCACGGCTTGTAAGAGTCTTTCGTGTTCTTAGAATGGTCTCTGTTATTCCTGAGCTAAGAACTTTAATAAACTCTCTAGTTAAGGCAATGCCTCAGCTTGGGTATGTTCTATTGCTCCTCTTTATTATTTTTTATATCTACGCTGCAATAGGATCTACTTTATTCAGTGAAATAGATCCCGTACTTTGGGGTGATATATCTACTTCAATGCTCACGCTATTTCGTGTTATGACTTTTGAAGATTGGACCGACGTAATGTATGCCACAATGGTCACGTACCCTCTAAGCTGGATTTACTATCTTAGCTTTATATTTTTAACTGCTTTTGCATTTTTAAATATGGTTATAGGGATTATTGTCAACGTTATGAATGATGAGCATGAAATGCTTCGAAAGCAAAAGGCTGAAGATGCTCATGAGCCGACAATTGCCGATCTTCATAGACAGCTTGATGAACTTAAACAGCTGATCGAACGAAAATCAAACTAAGTTTACGGTAAGTAAGCAATGAGGGCTGTAATCCACCAATCACTCGAGACCCGCTCACATTAGGGCTTATACCGAAGCGCGCAACATTGCCTCCAGTCCTACCTGACGCTTGAAAGCATTGGGAGGCGCTTCCACTGCCGCTCTAGCAGCGGCTTCATCGCCAAGCAGGATTACTTGCTGCTTCGCTCGAGTAATCGCTGTGTACAAAAACGTCCGGTCGAGCACGCGAGATTTTCGGATCGGCACAATCACCCGCTCAAACTGACTCCCTTGGGCTTTGTGAACGGTTATCGCATAAGCGTGCTCCAGGTAATCCACATCGGACTCAGTCAGGTACTGCTGCTGTCCATCAAATTCGGCAAGCGCGATAGCGCGGATCGGCTTGTCGTGCTCATTACCGTAGTCATCTTTAACACTGATAACAACTTGCTGTGGGCTTTCATACACGCTTAGCAACTTTCCTAGCGAACCGTTTTGCAGACCGCGCTGCCAGTTATTAGCTGTATAGAGTAGCAAGTCTCCTTCACTAAAACGGGTCGACTCAATTTCGCCGGTGTCACTGTTATGTACATGCAACTGCTTGCGTTGCGCTGCATAGGTCGAGTGACAGCTGTAATTGATGTCTTGAGTGCCGCTAGATCCGTTACGCTTAACTGCTCCAAGAATCTGAGTGTGTTCTCGATCTTGCTCGTACAAGTTCATTATCAGCCGCTGTATTTGGCTCTCATGGCACGGAATAAAACACACTTCCGACTCGGCATCTTGCGAAAGCTCCGGCCACTCGCCATCGCGCACGGATTTCGCAATAGCTGGGATCGCGGAGTCAGACGCCTGGCGCCTCACCACGGTCAATTCTGAGCATGGGATACTAGGGAGCTGGCAAAGCAGATGCAGGATCAAGCCCGCGCCGATGGGTGGGAGTTGGTATGGGTCGCCGACAAGAATCAGGTGCGTAGATAGCGGTAGTTTGCGCGACAGTTGATACATTGTGTGCAGATCGAGCATCGATGCTTCATCAATGATAACGACTGGATCGCCTTCGCGGCCGCTGTAGTGGTAGTTCTTCAAGAAACTCGCAATTGTGGTCGCTTTCTCGCCTGTTGCTTCTATCATCCTCGCTGTCGCCCTGCCTGACAGCGCCATCTGGTATCTGGGACGTCCTAAATGGTCGAGCAGGCGATAGAGGGCTTTCAACACTGTCGTTTTGCCGACCCCCGCGCCGCCGGTGATAACTGAGAGACGGTTGTTAAAGCTGGTTTCGACAGCACGTCTCTGCGCGCAGTCTAGATGGAAATCAGGGGTACCCAGCACCGATTGTTCGTCGCGCTCAAACCCGTCGAGCACAGCATCAACATCGACTTCGAACAAACGCTGTTGCTGCTCCGGGTCGGACAATAGCTTGTTGATGAACAGTGCAACAGACTTTTCTTGCAGCCAGGTGCCTGTTGCGTGAAGCATTGGGTTTTCGTCGCTTCCGGAGAGAATAAATTGCCCTGCGTCTTGACCCGCTAGAAGGGCTTTGCAAAAGGCTCGTTTCGGCTGGTCAAGGGGCGTCAGAAGGCGACGAACAGTACTGTACAAGTCATCGAGCGGCTGAAATGTATGCCCCCGATGAAGTCCCATATAAAGAGCTTCTTCGAGTGCAGCAGACAGGCGGCGCGTGTCTTCTAGGTCGATGTTGAACTGCTCTCTCGCCAGCCAGTCAACAAGCTTCCAACTACCGGTAAAGCTGAGCAGTCGGTACGGATCATCAGAGAGTTTACCTATGGTTTGCTTGCCGTGAAATTTAATGACCTTGCGCGCCAGCGGCAGGGGTATGCGCTTTTGCTGAACAAAGCGCATAGTTTGCGCATCACCGCTCTCCAGCCACTTGGCGAACAGCGCTAAGCGTATCTGTTCTAGTGGGATTAAAGGTGATAACGCGTAGTGATCCTCAGCATCAAGCGCATCGTAAAGTGCGTCCCCTAGCTGGTCGTACAGACGTTGTGCTTTGACGCTACCTATCCCATCGATGTTGTCAGCGAGCCACTGGACAAGTTGGCTGCCGGAGGGGCGTAGCAATTCCGCTTGCTGGGCTTCAATTTGCGTGTCGTGAATCGCTAGGTCGCTGTCAGGAATGGCTCGCATAATACGAGAAGCTATTCCGTAGACTTGCCATATTTCACCAGTTTGTGGTGCTTGCGGATCACAGATGCTTGCTGGGATTGATGCAACTAGCGTCTTGAAACGGTCATTCAGTCTGTTTTCCGGATCGACGCGGTGTCCAAACACGACGCAAAGGTCTTTGTTACGCAGACGGACCCGGCGGATCCGGAGAGTTGCGTTGATCAGTACAGGTGCCTTCGCATTCATCGTGGCATCCTCCCTGTTTCTGCGAGCATCTCATCCAGCAAGTTGTACTGCTCTAGCTTTGATTTCGTGGTCGCTAGCTCAGCCCGTAACGCTGCGTTTTGCTGTTCTAGTGCATTTAGTCTCTGTTGATCACGACGACGTTGCGGAGCGTCAGAATCGCGCTCAGGTGTTTTTTTGCCTTCAGGGGCATAGTTGATAGGAGGGAGCACGCCAGAGGCCCTGAGGTTTCTCTCAAGTGTTTCTAACGCCTCTTTGATTGCAGGGTTTTGCCGAAGAGCGCTTTTCGTGAAGCAGCACTCTAGAGCAATTTCGGTGCGATTCAGTTGTCCACGAAATATATACTCACGAAAGTCGTTGTCGCTTTTGCTACTTACCCATGCTTGAAAAGAATTTAGATTTTCGGCTGCTTTCTGCTGTCCGTTGGCCATTATTGAATCCTCTTTATTGTGAGTTTTCGCAGCTCTCCTCTGAGGTTTTCTATTATATCAAGACTATCGCTGTACAAAGATTTGTAAGTAGCCAATTCCTTATAAGTTTGCCGGCTTGATTCAAGTAGCTCATGCTCTATAGCCGCTTCAAAATAAGCCTTCATATTTGCTTGTTTAAGGTGTTTGATTTCTGACTTTAATCTTTTATTCTCAACTATAAGAGAATCTTTATTGATCTTACTTCCTGAAACATTCTTCCTTTTTTTAGATTTGTGCCATGCGAGTTCAAGTTTGGCGTTAAGCACATTTATGAAGTCAACCAGCTCGGGTTTTCTTCTAGAAGAAACAAGACTCTTATCAACTCCAGCTTCTTTTGCGATCCTTGATAATACAATTTTTCTATCTTTTATTCCTGGTTCTGCGCCACTCTCAATTAAATTATTTACTTTCACATAACTTTTTACAACAACAGAATAAAGCGTTCGATTGCTGTCCGGACCATTACTTACCCACTCAGGAATTTCATCAGCTACATTCCGTATCGGTTTTTTTTTGTAATCATCAAGATTGAATGACACGTTAAACCTCAATTGTCTTGCATTGACTAACATTAGCCCCATTATTCAAAGATATTTCATTAAGCAATCGTCCGCATGCATCGACTGTTTTTTCGCTTTTATCTTTCATTACAGGTAGTGGGTACTTGTCTATAAAGTTTTGATGCGCCAAACCAATCCTGATTATGTTTTCTTTTTGTGAGCAGTGTGTAAGTCGATGACAGCAAACTGAACAGTTATCGATAGACGCGCCAGTGTCGCTTTCAATTCTGTCCATGTCGCTGTTATAGCAAGCAGCTTTGTTTTTTCTTTTTGTGTCAACAATGCAATACCCCCACTCATGAGGCACGACTGATTCTAACCCGGACACGATTTTAGCTAGATTTCTTTCAATCTCTTCAGGTGTTTTTGACGTATATTTTCTCTCGACATGATTCTTAATATACACTGCAACGGGGCCTGAAAACTCATCCATGTTACCTAATGCCATCCGGCTAGCCAGTTCAGCAATATAATCTTGCTCGAGTTGATTGCGTTCCTCTTCTCTCAGTTTGTTATTCGTGTATCTACGTACCATGTAGCTTCCCCAGGCATGTCGATAGTGACTTCTTATTTCTTCAAGAACATTTCCGTCAAACCGACGAAGAGCAAACTCCGCGAATGTATGCCTGTACTGGTGAGGGTGTGCATATGGATGGTGTTTTTTAATCTGATCGCCGTATTTTTCTACGATATAATTATAGTATCTTGTTACAGAAGACCTAATTGATGATTCAACTACTTTTAAATTATAGTTATCTGGCCTCAAAGCCGCTTCTGACTCCGGCCTACAAGTGAAAGTCCATGTTTTAGATAGTAATTTATATCCGTATTTCTTTTTGTCGACATAAGATAATCCGCATAAAACATCACAAAACTCGGCAGCGAGCCCAGAAAACCCTCTTATTGTTATTAAACCGTAATCTGTTTTAACTATCCTGCTTTTGAAAACCCAAGCGTTGTCATCGTCAATAAAAAACCAGTCTGCTTTTATTGATGTAAGTTCGCTTGTTCTAATTCCAGTTAAAATTAGCAGCGAAACAATCGCCGCATCTCTTATAAGGTTGCAATAATCAAAAACTTCTCGTTGAGTGATAAAAGGAAACTGTTTCGCGCAACTAGGTGCTTTTTCTTTAATGAATAGGTTGAGTCTCTTGCAAAGATCGATATTTTCTTTTCTAACGCTTGGTCTTCCGTATTTTTTTTGATGTTCAGATTTGTCGAAATTTACTTCATTTAATTTATGATACGTATTAGATCTAAACATGATCCAATCAGTGAGCTCCGGATTTTCTCTAGAGAACTCGAAATATGCTAGTAATGCTTTTGTCTTGTCTGACCTAATTAATTCAATTGCATCCGCCAATTGAAGCATTGCGATTTCGATAGGAACTGACAACCATGATTTACCTTTAATCCATTCTGATGGGTTATACCCAAGACTATTTATGTAACCACTGACTGCCTGTAATACGAAACCTTCAGGCACAAAAAATTGAGGACCAGATACTAATTTTCCCTCTTCGTAGTGGGTATTGGCCTGGCGGAGATTTGTGACAATGTGCTCTATAGTTCCATGATTGTAGAGACCAGGAAACGGATCAGAGCCCCCTATATCTTCCTTTTTTACACAAAATAGGAGAATATTTGCGACATCTTGACTGCTCCACGTTTCAATAGGCTTCCGTTTCAGACCCTCTATTTTGTTAACGGCCCGCCACATACGTGCCAGCGCATATATCTCACCTTTTATTCCTCTGCGAGCAAAACAAATCCCACTGCTATCGACTGGATACTTGACACTGATTAGCCTTTGAGACCACTCAATGTTTTCTAATGTATTGGCCCACTTTCCTCCAATGTAGTTTGTCCAGGTTATTGTGATATTATTACCACGTACAGGATCTGTAAAATACCAAATTAGATCTCCTATTTTGTTAGGGATAACCGATGGGGATGAAGCAGATAGCTGATATGTATCAGTGGTATATTTCATATTGCAACCAATCAAAACAGTGGAGGAAAAGGAAATTTATAATCTTTAGCTATCGCCTTGCCATCAGCAATGACGGAATAAGGCAAACCACTTAAAATCTCTTTTAAAAATTGCTGATGGATGCGAACAGCAGCCACTCTAGATTGGAACGCACTTGCCAACTCATGTATATTTTCATCTATATAGGCTATATAACTGATCATTAATGCTGCAATAAGAGGGTCGGATACAATATATGTTTTACCGTCAGCAATAATTTCTCCAAACAATCCTGTGTCAAATTTATCATTCAACTCTTCAAGAATTTTGTTTATTTCTTCAGAAGGACTAGCTAGCCCCAATTCATTTCTTATCTCTTCAAGACTAACTATATTTGTACGTTCAACTAATGCTTTAACTTTAGCCGCATCTTTAGCCATGGCGTCACCCACTTTTGCGGCAAAATTAAGTTGAGACTGTGTTACTTGGTCCGTTTCTGATCGATCTTTGTATACTTCTGCTTTAGTACGCTCAGAATGTGCTGTTAGGGCTGCACCTACAAAACCCTCAGTACAGTCATCCATTTCAACACGGCTTTTTGCTATCGATTGATTCGATAACCATTTACGCTTTAACTTAACGTAATCGCTTCTCTTTGGAGAATCCTCGTTGCGATCCCTTGAAATTTTAGCGGCCTGTTCGTACTTGGCTTCTTGTACGCTGACAACCAGATTATGACTCATGAGTTGACGCATGAGCTTTAAGAAACAAATATTACCAATATCATCGACGCATTTTTTGTGTGTAAAAGAGCCTTCTACTGCTAATAGTCCAATGTGTAACGTTCGTCCGTGGATTATTCTACGCCCACCATTGAATATCTCAGTGCTCCACGGTCTTATTGCTTTCCCCGCTCTATCGTCATCATTTAAAAAAGACTGGGCGCTACTCATAATGTCGTACCAATGCTTATAAGTATCATACACCACGCTACTACTGTTATAAATTGGCGTTGAGTGAAATGGCTGTGCGCTCCTATCTTTATCAAAGTTTATTTGGACCGTTTCTTTAATATTATCATGAGCTTCTTTAGTAAAGTTAAAGTCCGAGAGCTCTAAATCAATCACTCCATTTTTTTGAATTCTATCAGAGGCCAAGAACCACATCATTGCAAGGTTTTCACTTTCCCCGGGCATCACTAAATCTGCGTAGGTTGTAGACAGTAATCCAAAATATCTCGTTCCTCTAGGAATGCAAATTCGCCCATTAGAAATTCTTCTTTTTAGCTCTTTGGCGATATATTCTATAGACCATTCAGATCTTAAATTTTCTTTTATCTGCTTAAGATGAATTGGCAGTGAACAAAAGATTCTCTCCATGATGAGCGGATCTTCTGAATCTATGGCTGCTTCTAACAATGCTCCATAGAACTCCTTGCATAGAGAAAAATTATTAAAAAATTCCTCCCTGTTGACCTTGCTATTGCTGCTTAGACTTCCGTTTGGGAAATGTGAAAAAGGAGGTTTATCTATGCTATGTCCAGAACTGATTAATTTATTTAGCAGGCCATTTACTCTATCGTTTTTAAGAAAAATATCTCTTTGTCTTTGACTCTCAGATATAAACCATTGAGTCGCTAGGCGTAATGATGTGATTAGATCTTCGTCTGATGCGTTAATTTTTTTGCTTAGTAGGGACATTGATGGAGCTGGTTTTTTATTTGAATTATCTGTCTTGAATGCGGGTTTGTTTGCAAGTATATGATGAAGTTTTTTATCCCAAATGTCTCCTTCTAGCTTCCTCTCTTTTGCTAAACGAAGCGGCTTACATATCGCATTTAAAATGTATTTTACATTTTCTGATTGTTTACCTGTAAGTGACAAGTGGTTAAAATATTCAGGATATATCAAACTTTCTGAAATATTTTCATAACAAGAGTAGTTTTCATAAATCCAATTCAAGAAGTTATCAGATGCTTGATACTGTTGGTACCGAGATGTAAGATTAAGGCGTTTAAACTTGCTTGATTGATAATATAGTACGTAACATTTAATTAAAGGAGATTCCCGAAAGTTATTTGGCGCCTCAAATGTTCTTTTTAAAATATAAGCTCCATTTTTCATTACTATTTCGTCTTTGGAATCTGGCGTAATATTAACCATTACCTTTGCCCCATATGTTTCGATATGACGAATTTTCCAAGCTAAGTTTTGAAATAACGCTTTGTCTTTTATTCATTAAAGCTTCAAAAAAAATATATACCCTTGTTGTGTTTAACGAGTCATGACCAAGGCGTTCAACAACAAGCACCCATGGATCTATTCCTTTCTCATAGCACCAGCTTACCAAGTTCGTTGCAAAGCACTTTCTAAGGACATGAAATGATCGATCTCTCCAAGCTTCTCTATCATCATCCATTTCATCAGCCAGTTTACGGAACAGCTTCGAGGGGAATTGTCGATCCAAACCATCGCCTATCACTGTAGAAATAAGAGGGCCATCACTTAGTTCGGCCCTTCGACCATATAGAAACCTTCTTATATCGTTAACAAGCGTTGGTGGTATGTTAACCTGTCTGTTTTTATTACCTTTACCATTTATCGTAATTGTCAACGAAGCGCTAGTGTGCTTGTCTGGTACAACCTTTCTGAGCATCTCTGTATTCAAATAATAACCTTGAACCACCTCGTTGGCTCGCATGCCCAAGTAGTAACCCATTTTTAGAACTAAATTATTTCGCTCCTGTATAAAAGGGTTTTTTTCTTTGTTTTTTTCTAATAGGCTTATAAATTTATTTTCGTCCATGTAAAGACGTGACAGATCACCGATAGATTTTCTAAATTTACCTCCTTGACTCTTCACTTTCTTACATCCCACCAACAAGTCATCAAGCTCTATTTTTTTGGTAAGGAATCCGTTTGAATAGGCCCACGTATAAAAGCCATCAATAGCTGCTGCATAAACATTTAGGGTCTGAACTGATAGCTTACGGGATTGATTTAAATAAGCATAAAAGTAAGCGTTGAAGTCTCTGTCATCCAACTCTTTCCATCCCTTCTGGCCATTTCCAATATCTGTCATATCTCTTAAAAACTGACATATGGCCGAGCCGTATGTCTCAACAGTTTTCTTCGACTTTCCTTCTATCGATAGGCTCAAGAGCCACAGGGAGGCAGGCAGCACCGGAGCAAAGTCAGTACTGGTTTCTTTTATAATGGCGTAGGTCGTAATTTCCCGCCCAGCCCAGCAAACATCGTTTACTTCCATTAGCGATAGCATTATGAAATCCTATAGTATGTTGACATATTAGTGTCAAAAAAAATGTTGTCAACAAAATTGTAAAAAAGTACGCGGTTTCATAATCGGTCCAATCCTCGAACGTCATCACCCGGAACAGGGTCAGTAGAGAGATGGTAACGTCGCCCCATAGCTCTGGATTAATCTCTTCAAACAGGGTGCTCCCCATCGCCGCATAGATGTAAAAAATGATAAACATGAGCAGTAACACGTAGCCCAGCTGCGGCAGTGCCTTGATGAGTGAGTTCAGCAGCATCCGCAGCTCGGGAATGATAGAGACCATTCGCAGCACTCGGAACACTCTGACCAGCCGCGCAACCAAGGCCATATCGGTATTATCAATAGGGATCAGACTGATCGTTACGATCAGCGTATCGAAGATGTTCCAGGGGTTTTTGAAGAAGTTGCGTTTGTGCTCTTCACCAATAAAACGGATTGTGATTTCGGTCAGAAAGATCAGTGTGATCAGATGGTCTAGCCAAGCGGCGACTAGCTGTGCAAGCGGGTGCAGGTCGTAGGTTTTAAGCCCGACCAGCAGTGCTGAGCCGATAATGACAGCGACGACGAAAAGCTCGAAAGCCTTGTTGCTTCTCAATCGCATGAAGCGTTGCTGAAGGGAGGTGGTGTTCATGCTGGGCACTTAACTCTAGCTGTCAGAAGAAGTGCGGATAATAGGGCCGGAACTAGGATTTTCCAAGGCTAGGGTGGCTTTGTAAGGTAAATAAATGCGCCCGAACATCACTGTTTGAGCGCTCAGGCTCGACTTAGTCGATCGTTTTTGCAAACCTTTGTCCGCTTACCAGCCGCTCGGTGAACTTGGCTGGGCTTCCGCTGATGAAT
>TARA_R110001583_G_scaffold21194_4_pt1 | contig 25880 bp, 30 predicted proteins | sample TARA_R110001583 | Tara Oceans TARA_R110001583 (sample SAMEA4398432) | marine metagenome | biome: Polar Biome; feature: [MES] marine water layer (ENVO:01000295) within the mesopelagic zone...; material: water (ENVO:00002006), including particulate matter (ENVO:01000060) such as...... | reverse complement strand
CTAAAATAGTATCGAGAATCTTTGGAACACGAAAGGTTCTCGATATAAATTTCTCGTACCTCGAAATCCACTCGAACGGACATTTTTTCCAACAACTAACAACGAACAACAAACCACTAGCTACCAATCTCCGCAACCAACTCTTCTACCGTCTCCAACCCATTCAATTTCTCTGTTGTTACTAACACTTCTAAATCATGCGCTGTTTCTACTAGTATAATAGGATAAGTAAATGCATGCCCAAATTTGCTTTTATAGCTTTTTTGAAATTCATCTTTATGTAAGAATTCTAGTTCGTAGCCTTTGGTCAATAGACTTTCTCTAAAAGCTTTCCATTGCTTGTTCTCGGTAAAGCTACCGAAGGTTAACGAACAGAGTGCGCAGTCGTACGTTGCGGGGCTTATTATTTTATGGGCAAAATCAAGCATTTTGCTGCCCGTGTCGCTATTGGCATTATAAATAAAGAGAATTTTCTTTGACATGGTCTTTTGGTCGTAAAAATAAACCATACCATACATAATTTTAGACCATTTATGGTTTTCCGTAATGCGATTGAATGGTAATTTGTAGGTTTATTCTTTAGTGGTATCTTAGAAGGTATGGTTTAAGTGCTAAATTGAGAAATAAACATACCATGATACGTATATCCGTACGTCGGGCGCAATTTTGAATAATCATCCAAGTTTCAATTTCTATGAAAGAATATTTGCCGATAGTATTTTCAATTATTGTTATCGGGATTTTAGCCTATCGATATAGAAATAAAAGTGGCGACGATTCTGATTTTGATGATTTTGACTTTGATTGAGAAAGCCGGTTGGTAATATATCTTGCATTAAGTTTAAAAGAAAATGTAATTTGAGCAGAACGGACTTTTTAGCTAGTCTGTGCAAATGAACTTGAAAAGCAGAACGCAAACAGAACGCAGATGGACTTTTTAGCAAATTTGCGCAAATGGAATTCACTCAAGTGTAACTAAATGAACAAAAAGGAACAATTAAAAAAAGACCTAGATAAGATTACTAAAAGTATTGTTACTTTCCTTCAATCCTTTGAATTTTGCTATTACCTGAACTATCCGAAATCAGACAATATTTTAGATGAAAAGCATCTAAAATACATTTCCAATTCGGGGTTCTTTTCATTTTCGAGATATGCACTTTGGCGTTTAACAATTATTGAACTACATAAGTTAACAAATGACAATAAAGAAACGGACAAATATAACTTACACCATTTATTGAGAAAAATAGAAAAAGGCGGAATTTATCAATCATTAAATATAGATGAATTGAAAATTAGTGAATGGAAAAACGAATTAAAAAAACAGAATAAATCAATAGAACAAGTCAGTAGTTTGAGATTTAAGCTTTATGCTCATACAGACCATAATTACAAAAACGTTATTAACAATTCCGAATTGACATTAAAAGAAACTGAGGAATTGATAAATGTTGTTGTTAAAGTTATTTTCGAAATATATTCTATTGTTTTCGACACTCATTTTGAATTTAAACCAATTCACGAAAAGAAAACGCTAAGAAGAATTATAGATGACATTTTAACTAAACGAGAATCGGACAAGAAAAGAGTTGTTGAAAAATTTATACAAAATGCGAATAAAACTCAATAAAATTCAGCGTACTCGGACGAAAAACTGCGCCCAACATTGGCTATAACAAATAGGGCAAAAAGAGCTAAATTTAATGGCTATGGCGTGTTTACTAAGTAGGCCAAATCTTTTGGATTTGGCAATTAAAAAGAAAAAATAATTACAAAACAAAAAGCTCTGGCTCGCAGACCAGACGGAAACGAAAAGTTTCCTTGCCTGCCCTACTTGCCATAGCCTAAACGTTAGCAAAAATTAAAAACTGATACTTATGAAAAAATTTATTCAACTAATTTTACTTGTCATTTTAGCAATATCATGTAAAGAAACAACTAAAGATTCTAAATCTGAAAACAACAAAAATAAAGTTGCAACAAAAGAAGTCATTTCTATTAAACCAAAATCTGAAAAAAACGCAACATATTTATGCAAAATAAATGGCAAAGATTGGGCATATACAAAAGCTTCAGGCATTATTGATACTCATGCAAAAACAAAAGTACGAACAGCTATAATTACGTTTAAAAAGAAATTAGAAAAAGGGAGTGAGAATGTACAGTTATATTATAATCCAGAAACATTTGAACTAACTGCTGTTGCTATTCAACTACGTTTTTTACAAAAAGATGGCACAACCTCTACTTGCTACTATAATATAAAACCAGAAACCAGAAGTAAAAATCCACTAACGAAACTTGAAGGAAATATTGATTTATCTAACCCAACCAAAGCTTCGGGAACAGCAGAAATAAAGAACCTAAATATTAATTACGAAAAAGACAAACTTAAAAATATTGAGGATGCTGTGATTACTGTATCAGAGTTAAAATTTAGTGATGTAGGTTATTCTGATTTAGATAAAGTATTTAAAATTGATTAATGAATATTTAAAATATCGCAATTAATTATACGGTTAAAGCACAAGTGGTACTAGGTTTTTATAACTAAAACGGAGACACAATGGGGTCTAAAATTTCAAAAAAAATGGAAAAATACTTTTAGGTGAAGCTGTTTATGATTTTTTTGAATTTAATCACAAAAAATACGAAAATGAATTAATAAAATTTTTGACAAATAACTTTTGCTAACAAAGAACTGAGGTAAAAAACAAACAAATTCCTCCTTAATCTGAAGCATTGTTATTCTAGGCTGATAGATTCAAAAAAACAAATTCTTTGAATTTTTTTTAAAAATCTTAAAACCCCATGCTACAAATACTGACTCAGTCAAAACCATTTAAAGACAATACCGCTAATAATTGATAACATATCGATTTTAGTATTTTAACGAAATTGCAGACCACCAACCTAAAAAAACCATAAATGAAAATCTTAAAAATAGTAGTACCCCTTCTGATCGTATCGTTCTTTATTTCCTGCACCAATACACAAAAACCAGAAGTGAAAAAAAGTGACTCTATGTCAATAGCGCCTGAAAGTTCTAATACCAAAGTATTGAACTTTGCTACTTTTCATATGGGTTACACCAGCGATGCACATACGGTTGAATTCGATGAAAACAATAAGAAAAATAAAGACTCAATTCATCAAATAGCTAAAATGCTATCTGCTTTTAAACCCACTATTATTGCTGTAGAAACTATACCTGAATACAATGAGATCTTACAAAAAAACTACGCCACCTATTTAGAAGCACCAGATACTAGTTTTGAAGAACCAATTGAGGTTGAACTTCTTGCTTTTGAATTAGGAAGATTAGCGGGTGTAAAACGAATTTATGGTATTGACCATAAAATGGAATATAACTATGCTATTGGTTCAGAAATTACAAATGCAATTGATTCCGTAACGTACGTCGAATTTATGTCCAATCCGTTTGAGTCCGTCCCCAATCAAAATATATTTGAAGAAGGTATCTCGTTATATGAGAAATTGGCCCGAATGAATCATCCTAAAATATTGGATTTACTTATCACCGCAAATGCTGACATATTAACTTATGTAGGTACCGAAAATGGTTTTGAAGGTGCAGATGAAGCTGCAAAGTATTATCAAAGAAATTTAAGAATTTATTCGAATCTAAATAGACTTAAATTAGACAGTACCGATAGAGTTTTTATCATCTCTGGGGGGAGCCACACCGCATTTCTTAGAGAATTTATGCGCAGAGATAAAAAGTATGAAATGGTAGATACTTTTGAATATTTAAAATAGATAATTAGGGAGTAAGAGACTATACCCAAGATCATTGTTAAATTTCAGAATAGAAAACCATGCTACACCTCATCGTTGGAAATACAGGCTCAGGTAAAACTACCTATTCGAATGCATTGAAAAGTAAAACCAAAGGTGTACTCTTTTCAATAGATACGTGGAACAAGACCCTATTTCTACCAGACAAAGCCCCAGCCGACGGTTTAGAATGGTTTTTAGAGCGCATAGAACGGTCGGAGAAGATTATCATGAATTTGGTACAGCAATTGGAGCAATCGAACACCGATAGCATTCTAGACCTAGGCCTATCGAAATTCGAGCACCGAGAAAAGTTTCGGCAATTTGCAGCAGCCAATGACTTCAAAATTAAAATTCATTATTTAGATATATCTAAAGAAACACGCTGGCAACGTATACAACAACGAAATACCGAAAAAGGAGCTACGTTCGAATTTGAGGTCACCCAAGAAAACTTTAACTTCATGCAAAATTGGTTCGAGCAACCCAGTAATGAAGAACTTGTTGGCGGTGTCGTAATTACAGAGAAACCCTAATTTCATTTGAATATAAAACATCGGTTTATTAGTCTTTTTCTACGACAGAAAAGCAAGCAAGAATGCCATAGCATTCTAAGCAAATGGAGCACTTACTACACAGGGCTATCGGAAAGCAATAAAAAATCGTTTATGGTTAGAACATTACTCTTTCTACACACCACCGATTTTGACTCCAAAGAAGGTTTTGAACTTACCCTAGAAATGAAACTGGTGATCTGTAGTGCCTTTGTGCAAATTACATTTGGCCTACAACAAGATGTGCTGAATATATTCAATGAAGTTTTTGTTACGCCGACCTCCTATTCCTACGCTGGTAGAGATGTCTTTTATGACGGTGATGTAAACCCTTTTACCCAACGTGTAAATCTTTCGTGGCCTGCCGTAGAAAAAGGTTTTATCATTACCGATGACGGTTTAAATATTGCCATTCACGAATTCGGCCATTGCCTAATTATTGAAAACTCTAAACGCTCTTATCTGGCACGGACTTTCAACGAAAGTGACCTCAACACATGGAAGGCATTGGCCATTAAAAAAATACCTTTGGTTAAAGCCGGTGATTATAAAATTTTTAGGGAATATGGCGGCACTAATTTAATGGAACTATTTTCTATTACCCTAGAAACCTTCTTTGAATGGCCACATGAGTTTTACTCCTATTCGCCTACGTTCTATCGTATGACAGCGAAAGTTTTGCAACAAGACCCGCGTAATAGCAAAAACCCGAGGAAGCTTAAAAATGGGTGATCGAACCAACTCAAAAGAGTTCATACCCCTAAAATTATTCGTAGTATTGAATACAATCTATTTGTGATGTGCAATTATATCCTAATTAAAAAATGAAGAATACATCAACCTTTCTACTGCTACTATTTCTAATAATAGTTTTTAATTCTTGCAAAAATAAAGGTGGAGATTATGTATGCACGCCCTGTAATTTAGAATGTGATGAATTGGCCTTTTCAGAAGCTGGCATTTGTCCACATTGCCAAATGGAGTTACTAAAGAAAAGTAATTTAACAAGCAAAAAGGAACTAGTCAGAAATGAAATCGACATTCAAGAAGGTTCGGGAACATTTATAATAGAAGGCGGTGTTGGTAATGAACATAAAACCATAGAAATATTTTATCATAAGCCTAAAAATTTCGACCCATCATCTAGAATTTTGCTTGTAGTACCTGGTGCTGGAAGAAATGGGGACAGTTATCGAGATGCTTGGGTTGAAGAATCAGAAAAGTATAGTATTCTAATTCTATCTCCTATGTACCCAAAGGATGAGTACAGTTTTGAGGACTATCACTTATGCGGCTTAATTACGGACTCAAATTTGAAAAATAACATCAAATATGTTGAAGGCACTAATATAGCTAGACTCGATGAAGATAAATTTAATTTCAAAGTCAATCCAAATTCGAGCAATTGGATTTTCAATGACTTTGACAGAATATTTGATTTATCCGTAGCGGCTCTGAACTCACAGCAGAAAACATATGATGTTTTCGGACATTCTGCAGGAGGACATATATTACATAGACTTGCTCTATTTCAAAAAGACTCAAAAGCGGACAAAATTTTAGCTTCCAATGCCAGTTTCTATACGTTACCCTCATTTGAATCGAATTTCCCCTTTGGCTTTAAAAATGCTCCCATCGAAAAAGAATCATTAAAAAGTGCTTTTAAGAAAAGCTTAATTGTCTTTTTGGGAGAACTCGATAATGAAAATGAAACAGGAGGCACTTTCCTGCATTCGAAAAGTGCAAACGAACAAGGTCATCATAGATTGGAAAGAGGGAAATACTTTTTTAATACCTCTAAAAACAGTGCCGAGGAGCTGGACCTTGATTTCAATTGGGATTTACAGATAATACCAAATGTTGGCCACGACCATCGAAAAATGGGAGACGCTGCAGCGAAATATTTATATAGTGAAACGGAACAATAGCGATTACAAATAAAACATAAAGCGCTATATTTAAAGGCCTTGACTTATTTGCCAAGTCCGCAAAATCTATTGTATTTGGCAATTAAACAAATAAACTAATCACAAAACTAAAAGCTTTGGCTACGTGTACAGGCCTAATTGCCACAGCCTTATCATTAAGGTGCGAATTTTAAACAGACGACCTATGAAGTATAAGATAGTACCCAACATTATTTCTATAATCTTAGCTCTTATTATTGGAGTGGCCCTATTTAGGCAAATTGACTTTCAAAATATGACCGTTGAAAAACCCTTATTGGCCTTAGTATACCTCATCGCCTTTCTGATTTCTATCGGATTCATGATAAAAAAAAGCAAACAATAAATGAAAACAACGTTTACCTACATAACAATCGTACTTCTACTGTTTTCTTCGTGTAAAGAAAATAGGCCTTCAAAAGTAGAACGTGATGGCGAACCTAATGTCTACAATATAGAAAATGACAACGCCAAAATCAACGATGCTATTGAGAAAGCTAAAAATTCGATTCAAGAATTTACAATTGCGCTTAAAAGTGATAATCCTGATTTAGATTTCTTTGCCATCAAACAGAAATTTATAACCCGCGATGGTGGTGGTGAACATATTTGGGTGCAAGACATTCAGTTGGTCGACTCCGAATTTATAGGCACAATTGGCAACGAACCGGTATATACCAATGCAATACAATTAGGAGATACCATTACCGTAGACCGCGCTAATATCAGCGATTGGATGTATTATGAAAAGGATAAGATTGTTGGCGGTTATACCATTCGAGTGCTACGCGATGGATTATCAGATGAAGAAAAAGCACAATTCGACGCTAAAAACGGGCTTCTTTTTAAATAAAATAATAACCATCCTATCAATTCCGAGGAATTTAGAATCGATTATTCACAAAAAATAAAACCAGAATAGTTAATTTCATACACAACCAAACCCCTAAACCAGTGCACACTTGAAGAAAGAATATCAAGCCTATTTCGATACCTATTTCAACTTATTTTCACATGCAACGCCAGAGGAAATAGCGATTATAAAAATGCAGGTGACCATTAAAGAATATGGTAAAAAAGAGTTCTTTTTCAAGAGCGGGGAAATTCAAACCAAAATGGGCTTTGTCTGCAAAGGGTTATTACGCAGATATTATATTAATGACAAAGGAAACAGTATAACGACAGGTTTTGTGAATGAAAACAAATATGCTACAGATTACCCTGCCTTTATTAGACAAAAGCCTACGAAGTATTTTATGGAGTGCCTAGAGCCATCGATTATCATAGAATTGTCGTACGAACATATTCAAGACGGGTACAAAAAATTCAAGAGCAATGAAATGTATGGTAGACTAATCGCTGAAAAGGTTTTAACCATACAAACGGATAGGGTTGAGAGTTTTTTATTTGAAAATGCTGAAGAACGTTATCTCAATTTCATCAATGAAAATGCAGCTATCATGAACCGAATAAGTTTAACGCATTTAGCTTCATATTTGGGTATAGAACGACAATCATTAAGTAGAATACGGAGTAAAATTGCAAAAAAGTAATTTTGTCACATATGTGTCAGGTACATTTCACCACGGTATCGCAACTTTGCAGTAATAACCAATGAATAGCGAACCATGATTTCACATAATAAACTTCTAAGAATTGCCTTTTCGATATCCTTTCTTTTTTTGACCATTCTACTCAATGGACAAAGCATAGAACCTGATGCTACAATGCATCAAATAGTGCAACAACGAACCGATGAAATCTTTGACAGTTTGGTGAAAGTTCGTAGAGATTTACATGCGTACCCTGAATTGTCTGAGCAAGAAAAAAGAACATCAGAACAAATAGCGAAGTATTTAACCGCATTAGGTTTGGAGGTTAAAACCAATGTTGGTGGCCACGGTGTAGTCGGCATTTTAGAAACTCATAAAAAAGGTAAGCGAATCGCCTGGCGGGCTGATATTGATGCATTAGCATCAGAAGTGCCAGATAGTGTGTCATTTTCATCAAAAAATGAAGGTGTTCGTCATATTTGCGGACACGATGTACATACCACTATTGCACTAGGTATTGCCGATGTGCTTACAAGTATGAAGGATCGTCTTACAGGTACGGTTTATTTCATATTTCAACCCTCTGAAGAAAATATTAAAGGGGCAAAAGCAATGATAGAGGATGGTCTGTTTGACATTATCGATCCCGAAGAAATTTACGCTTTACATATAACACCCATGCCTTCTGGAATGATTTCTACAAGGGCAAACTGGCCTTTTGCCGGATATAGGACTGCAACGGTTTCTTTTAAGAACACGAGTGAAAATGACTCCATCATCAGCTTTACTAAAAAGCTACTTTTAAGCTTTCAAAATATTAAACCGGATAGCAAATTTTGGGATACCCGAAATTTATTAGACCCCAACATCGGTTTAGCAAACCCCAACACCATCTTTAAGGACTTTCTTACGGTAAGTCAGAATATAAAAATCAGCAAAACAGACACTGCACTATCGATAAGCACCAATATAAGTGTTAGTAGTCAACAAAAGCTTGATTCAATGATTTCTATGTTAAAAGAAAAAATAAGTACTTCGAAATTTTCAAAAAAATTAATTGACGTGTCGTTACCTGGCGATTACCCTGTGGTTTCTAACGATAAAGAATTAACGACCAACACCATGAATAGTTTATCTACCATTTATGGTAAAGAGCGTGTTGTTCCCACTTACGGCGCAGTACCTGATGGCCGTGGTGATGATTTTGCTTATTTTCAACATCAGATACCTGGAGTATATTTTTTATTAGGAGGTTCTAATTTTGAAAAGGGTATCATCTCAATGCCACACGCACCAAATTTTGAAGTAGATGAAAACAGTATAAAAACCGGAGTGAATTTTTTCTCATCAATGATCTTAGAAAGATTGCAAAATCAATAAAGCAAAAGGTTTCAATCCACGACGTATTTCTTGAGAAAGAAAAAGAGAGAACAATGCTAATTGAAAATAAAAAAAACGCGGTCAGAAACACTAAAAATTTTCATGTAAATTTATTCTGCCAATACAATCAAAATCATACTACTATGGAAACCTTAAAAAAAGTATCAAAAGGTGTTTTGTACACTTCGTATATTCTGCAAGGCATCGTCGTTCTCATGTTTTTAATGGGAGCTGTCAATAATTTGTTTCAAACGGAAATGGCCGTGGAAGGTGCCGTAGAATTTGGCTATCCTGAAGATACAGTGATGTATCTGGGCATTATTTTATTCGTCTCTACTGTTTTGTATGCTATTCCTAAAACTACCTTTATTGGAGCACTTTTACTTACTGCTTGGCTTGGTGTAGCAGTCGCTACGCACGTAATTCATAACGACCCTTTTACCAACATTCTTTTACCTATAATTTTCGGAATAATCGTGTGGGTCGCTATTTGGTTGAGAAGTGAAAAGTTGCGCGTACTGGTATAATATGCATGAATAATGTGGGTGATTTGACCTTGCAAATTTCAATACTATGAGAAGAGTCATAGTTTAACAATGTTCTTCTTCTTATCATTGCCAAAATTCAATTATGAACTCGACATCTTTTAACGAAAACCTAGATTTCAACGACAATAAAGTGGCCCTAAAAGTGCTATTAGAAACTTCCTTTTCTAAAGAAATACGCATTTTATTTAAAAAAGGGCAAATGATGAAAGAACACAAAGCACCCTTTCCTATTATTGTGCATATCTTAGAGGGTGAAATCGCATTTGGCGTTGAAGGCAAAGTACACGATTTAAAAAAAGGAGCGATACTTACCCTTGAAGGAAATATACCGCATGATCTAACTGCAAAAGCAGAAAGCATTGTACGGTTAACGCTATCAAAACAAGATACCGCCGATCGTGTAAAAGACGTTGTTGCACACTCATAAACGAATACTATGAACGATATCACCAATAGAGAAGATGTAGGCGTATTGGTACATGCATTTTACGGAAAAATAAGAGAGAACGAAATGCTGGGCCCAATTTTTAATGGCCACATTACTGATGAGCAATGGCCAGTACACCTCAGCAAACTCACTGATTTTTGGGAATCGAACCTCTTTGGACTTCGAACTTTTAGAGGGAGCCCTTCTGCCAAACATGTAAATGTCGATAAAAACCTTAACCATACCATCTCGCAAAATCATTTTGCACAATGGCTACAACTTTGGTTCGAGACCATTGATGAACTCTACGAAGGTGAATTGGCTACAAGAGCAAAGGATATGGCACGTAGAATGTCTACAGGACAGTATATTCATATTTGGCAAAACCGACCTGAAGAGTATCGGAAATAAAAGCTCTTTGTTGGCAATATCGGTTTCCAGTAAGTGGTACTAGTTCTCTGTATTTAGTGAACTAGTATTTGTACCTTAGTGTTTATAAAGTTCACGGGTGGAGCTACCATAAAGATTATTGAGCTTGTGATACTTGACAATAAAATAACACAAGACTTTAAACGTACCTCCATGGATTATCTTTCCCCCACCTATTTCTTTGATTACGAAACATTAGAAATTCAAAATCTAGTGACTGATGTTACTCCAGATTCTATTTCTGAACAAGAAAAAGCCATACAGCTTTATTTAAAAGTTCGCGACTCATGGCGCTACAACCCCTATAGTTTAAGTTTTACAAAAGAAAATTACAGGGCAAGTGTAATTGCAAAAAGAACAAAAGGGCATTGCATCGATAAATCGATTGTTTTAATTGCATGCTTACGCGCTGTGGGCATACCTGCTCGAATTCACTTGGCAAAAGTTAAAAATCATATTGGCGTAGAACGCTTGACGGAAAAGTTCGGCTCTAACGAACTCACCAACCACGGTATGGTCGATGCGTATATCAATAATAAATGGTTAAAGCTTTCACCAGCTTTCAATGCTTCTATGTGTAGTATGCTTAATGTAGCTCCTTTAGATTTTGATGGTGAAAATGATTCCGTTCTACAAGAGTTTAATGAAGATGGTAATCTCTTTATGGAATACTTAGAAGATTATGGACATTTTGAAGATGTACCCGTTGAATTTATGGTGAAAAATGCCCGAGAACACTACCCTCATATTTTCGATGCAGACCCTAACCAAACGGAATTTGAGTTGTAGGTTTTGACACACCTAAATTGCTAAATAGTTTATAATCCGTGCAAAGAAAATCTCAAATTTCGTAACTTGAGTATCGGCAACTTAAAAAATACTTGGCATGGAACGTATTACAAATCCAGATTCTGGTAATCATCGTAGAATAGGCATCAACTACATTATCAATGAAAAGGAAATTGAGCAGTTTCATGAACTCGGCTATGTCGTTTTAAATGATGTACTGACAGACGTAGAGATGCAGTTTTTAGACCCATGGTTCGACCATTTCGTTTTAGGCAAAGAAGCAGAAGATATGAAGAAAGATTTCTGTGATATGTCGCAACCCTATGGCACACCTATGGAAGATTTTCAACTGGTAAATGCCATGCTGCCCAGTACCTACCGCAAAGAATTAAAAAATAACATCTATCATAAAATTACCCAACGTATAGCCGACCAATTATATAAAAATGGAAAATCGTTGATGGACTATGAACAATTTTTAGCTAAAAAACCAAGTAAAAAAGGAGCTGAATTTGCCATGCACCAAGATTTGGGCTATTGGCCTAAAACAGAAAATACTTGGACAGCCACCTTTTCTTTGGCGCTTACAGATTCTGACCTTATCAACGGATGTCTACAAGTTTTACCTGGCACGAATAAAGAGCCAGAATTGCGTAAGCACTTTCCAAAATCGTACAGTAACGAAAGAAAAGATGGTAAGGTATCACGAGATGAAAGTCACACCTTAGTGATTGAAGAGCGTGAAGATGATAAAATTGTATACCTACCCGTAAAAAGAGGCAGTATTACCATACACGACGAACGTATTGTACATGGTTCTGCAGGTAATGAATCGAAAGACTGGCGCAAGACCTATGTTGCCGCTTATAGAGATATTGATACCATTGCGAAAGAGCGTGCCATTGGCTTTACGCATTCACATAACGATGTGGTGAATTGGGATAATATTATCATTTAGGAATTTACTTTTTCAGTACTTTCGACGCACATTTAAATGCTACATTCCTTGAAAAAATACACTTTTCTTTTATGCTGTTTATACACAACAGTATTCCTTTTCGGTCAAGAAACAATAGAATGGACACCTGATTACGTGTTGCAACTTAGCGACTACCAATCTCCAGAATCAGAAATAGATTCCGCGCTTACCTCCTATTCCATTTACTCCGGTTCTAAAATAGATTTCAGTTTTAATATGAATTCGGTTTCTTTTATGTTCACCAAAAATTTCAATAGCAAGGTGAAAACAATTTTTCAGCGAAATTTAGCTGTCTTGATAGCTCCTGATTCCATCACTGCAAATCAGTTGCTTCGCTTTGGTCGCTATGATTTTGATTTGGTCGAACTCTACGCACGAAAAATACGCAAGAAAATATATGAGGAAAAAGGAACTTTTAGCGACTCAAAATTATTTCAGCCTATTTTCAACGAACTACAAGAGGAGATGAATACGGTAAGTGCACAAGTTTTTAAAGCCACTGACTTTGGTAAAGATGCCGAAACGTTACAAAAAGAACACGAAAAGGTAACACTAGGGATACATGCTTTGTCCGACTTTTGTGAAAGTTGCAAACCAAAGAAAATAAAGAATTAAACATTCGTATTTATGTATTGGTGGTAGCTATTCCTAAAACCTATACATATGAAAGGCACGCTTATTTTACTAGTAATGATGACAAGTATTTTCTCCTGTAAAGAAAATACATCAAAACCTCAATTAGCAGATTTTAATACGGAAACCACAATTGTAGCGAATACATTTCCCGACAGCGTACCTACCTGTGTTGGAAAAGAAAATCTATTTGAGTCTATTCCGCATTTTGACACCTACGGAGAATATAATTTTGAAGTTGTCGGCTGTACAAAAAATGGACTTGTCGCGGTTTACGACCATTCTACCAATGAATTTTATGAGTTTAAGTTTACTATTAACCAAGAAGTAAACGAGAACAAAACCATGCTTAAATATATAAGAATGGGGTATAATTCTGCTCTAAAATATAAGGTAGACGGAAACGATGTTAGTGATTTACATCTATTTGATAACGAATTTGTGACCATTAAAAATGAACCTGAATATGATGATGTTACCTATAACGCTACCTACAAAGACAAATACATTATCATAGTCACTTTGCGCGGTAAAAACTTATCTAGCAAAGTAGCTATTGATGGTTTCCTGAAAAAGTACCTAGAAGTGATTAACAAAGACCTACTTATATAACTCATCTCTTTTAAACTCCAATTCAGTTGTCAAAACCAACAGGTGGGTTATTTGTATTATCAAGTTGTTTTTAAATTTTACATCTTTGAATAACAATTAACCAACCGACCATGGAGAACACCATTAAAATTTTCATCTACATACACGCCTTTTTTGGGGGATTAGGACTCATTTCTGGAATTGGAAGTATCATAGTAAGAAAAGGAAATCTAAATCATAAACGTTTAGGAAAATGGTTTACCTGGTCTATGATTATCAGCTCGGCCATTTCATTAGTAGTGGCTAGAATGCCCAATCATATCAACAACTTTTTATTCTTAATAGGCCTATTCACCATTTATATGGTGCTCGCAGGTAACAGAGCATTGACCTTTAAATCTATAAAAAAGACGGAGGCTAACTTTGTAGATAAACTTATTTCGGGCGTCATGGTGGTAAGTGCATTACTCATGCTTGGTTTTGGCATCAACGGACTTATTAATGACCATTCACAGAGTATACTGTTCTTGTTCTTCGGAGTATTTGGCATATTCTTACCCTATGGCGATTACAAACTGTTCTCTAAAACCCTAGAGAATAGAAAACTTTGGTTAATCAATCATTTAAGTAGAATGCTCGGCGCCCTAATAGCATCTATAACCGCTTTCTTAGTTGCGGGTATTAAATACGATAATTTATGGGCATGGATGATACCGACCGTTTTAGGAACCGTCTATATTATCTACTGGATTAAAAAAGTAAAAGGGAAATTGAAGCCGAAAACAGCTTAAAAGAACAATTGACTATTCCTTCAGGTTTAAATTCTCTGCGAAGTAATCACAGAAATCTTTCATGGTAGCTGTCATTTTATCGTCTTGTGTAGCCTTTAGAAAAGTGTCCGTTAAGGAAACTAAGGTTTGATGAAAAAATGTTTTCATTTCATCGACCGGCATATCTTTTGTCCAAAGGTCGATTTTCAAGGACTCTTGATTCTTACTATCCCAAACAGATAATAGCATTGCTTTTACCTCTTCATTTTCGATACCACCATCTTGAGCAGACCAGTTCAATGATTCAGGAATTCTATTTTCATCTAATCCTACACGTAACGTAATTTCTGATGTATGTAAATCTGCCATTTAATTTCTTGGTTTGTAATTTGATTTCTTAAAAATTTCTTCCTCAGGCATTGTCAATAACTGTTTTAAGCTTACAGTATTATTCTCCATAAATGCCTTAACAATTTGCCAGCCAATATATCTCCCTAATCTTCCTGGGGATTCATTATCAAGTTCTAACCCGAATTTCGAAAACGGGGCAGGCTCTAAAAATCGCTGGTTCAATTTATTTTCGGTACTATATAAGTATTCGTTTTCAATGAAATTACGCCATATAGGCTCTTCATTGGCAATCGCCCACGTCATATCCTCCTCAGAGTAGCCGATTCTCTTACGGTCTTCTACATTCGGCATTAGATAGTCTTTCAAATAAAGTTCTTTTCCGAAATAAACCATTCGTGCTAAAAAAGTTCTATCTCTTGGCCGTGGCACTACTTGCTTAGCAAAAGCACTGGCAACATCACTCACTAAATAATTACGATCTAAAGATTGTGCTATATAGCGTTGAAAGCCACCGTAATATTTATGCTGAGAACCCAAGTAATTATCAAGACTCACAAACAGTATACTATCGGTCAATATAATTCGGTTATTATAATCGACATCATTGGTTACCGTAATAATCTTCGGCACCGTATATTCTGGAAAATAGTATTTGATGTGTTTAAAGAGTTGCACCAAGCCTTTTTCCTCATCTTCAAAACTGCGAAAAGCATTACCTACTTCTTGAAATAATTCAATTTGAAGTGAGTCTTGCATTTTTGCTACCCAAACACTATCGGGAGCCGGAAATAGATATGGGTACATTTTTCGTAGTGCCGGTAAACCTTTTTCATCCGCAGATGCAAACTCACGATCGAATCTTGAAATTCTTAGGTCTATCGGTACAGCGTCTATTTCTTGCGCTACCTTATCACTATCATTACAGCTAAAAAGAATGAAAAAAACTGATAATAGTATAAAAATAGGTTTGACCTTGGTAAGTATTTTACAATACATTTTATTATTCACGGTGTTCAACTTATTTTTAAGGCAAAGTTAATTGATTTTAATAAATAATTGGAGCGGTATGCAAACTGAAAAGGTAATTGACCACATTGTACAATGGTTAAAGGATTATGCTACGAATGCAAAACAAAAGGGTTTTGTTATCGGTATATCTGGTGGAATCGACTCTGCAGTTACATCTACCCTTTGCGCTAAAACAGGTTTAGACTTATTATGTCTAGAGATGCCAATACACCAGGCACCAAACCAAAGCGACCGAGCATCAAGACATATTGATTGGTTAAAGGACAATTTTCCGAACTCGAAAAGGCAACCTGTTGATCTTACGCCGGTATTCGATAGTCTTGTAGCAGCACTACCACCCGTAGAAAATGAAGAGGAGCGTTTTATGTCATTGGCAAATACCAGAGCTAGACTACGCATGACCAGTCTTTATTATTTTGCTGCCCTAGAACAATATTTAGTTGCAGGTACAGGAAATAAGGTTGAAGATTTCGGAGTTGGTTTTTATACCAAATATGGTGATGGCGGAGTAGATTTAAGCCCTATCGCCGATTTAATGAAGACTGAAGTATACGCCATTGCAAAAGCTTTAGGAATTAACGAGGAAATAATTAATGCCGCACCGACTGATGGATTATGGGGAGATGATAGAACAGATGAAGACCAGATTGGTGCATCATATCCTGAATTAGAATGGGCCATGACCATGAAAGACGAAGGCAAAACAAGCGATAATTTTGAAGGTAGAAAAAAGGAAGTATTTAACATATTTATGAGATTAAATACCATAAATCAACACAAGATGCTACCGATTCCTGTTTGTGAGATTCCAAAACAACTTAAATAACAACTCAACTAAGAATGAGGTAATTAAAACGAATAAAAAGCGTTAAATTATTGGTTAGCACTAAAATAGTGCAACTTTGACTTCTAATTTAGAGTTTTAAGCCTTACATTGCATGTAGTCTTTTTAGACCAAATAGGTTTTTGAAAATCTATAAAAACAATATTTAATGATCAAAGTTTTAATAGCGGATAACCACCCTATAGTAAGAATGGGAGTTAGGAAGGTTCTAGAATCTGCTGAGGGTTTTGAACTGATCGATGAGGTAGCAACTACCGAAGAGCTTTTCGAAAAACTTAAAGACACAACTCCCGATGTTGTCATGCTAGAAATGGATATTCCTGAAGTAAATGGAATAGCAGCATTACGAAGAATCAAAAAAGACTACGCAGACGTAAAAGTACTTATGTATAGTGGTCAATCTGAAGATGTATATGCCCTTAGCGCTATTAGAGCTGGTGCTTTCGGTTATTTATCAAAATCTTCTGGCGTAGAATATATTACAGCAGCAGTAACGAAAGTAAGCGAAGGCAGCATGTTCATTACCAATGAATTAGCACAACGTCTTGCTTTTGACGAAGGCACTAAAAAACCTAGAAGATTCTTTAGAAAACTATCTACTAGAGAAATAGAAGTATTAAAACTTTTAGCTAGTGGCAAACGAAATAAAGAAGTCGCTTTAGGCTTAAACCTAAACGAAAAAACAGTTAGTACCTATAAAGCACGTTTAATGAAAAAATTAAATGTTGATAATATGGTAGATTTATTACAACAAGCAAAAGCGCTTGAATTGTACTAGTAGATTCTTACAACTGTCATAAATTAAAAAAGACCCGCCAATGGCGGGTCTTTTTTAATTATAAGTTATTTCAAACTAAGATAATACTCTATTCAATTTCTGATTTAGAAGCTTATTCAATTGAATGTAATTCATAATTTCTTCTAAAGCTTCACGATTATCTTCGTTAGACTGTTCAGTTGTTTTTTGTAATGCACTCATTCTTTTCTTGATAAGAAAACAACGTAAGGTCAAAATAGTTTCACTCACTAATTGCGCTACACCTATTTCTTTTTTCTTCGGATAAATCTCTTTGCTTTCCCAATTATCTAGCTTATAACGCTCCTCTTCCATTAAGATAGAAGAAATTTGATTTCCCATATCCTGATCTAGACCATTTACAAACGTAGTAATAGAAAATTCCCCTTCCTCGTTCAATGCTTCTATCAATTTAGTATACATGTTACGAAAATTTTCATTTGCCAATTCAATCTCATCTTCTTGAAGATCTAAATAAATTTTCTCGTAAACCTTAATTTTTAAAGATTCGGGCTCCAAAATTAAGTCGCCAGCCTCATTTTCTTTTAGCACTAAGTCTTCAAATTCCTCTTTATTAGTTCCATAAAGCATCAGCGATTCTATAATCTTACGCTCTAAAACATATTGAACATCGATCTTCTCACGCTCCTCTTCATGTCGTACAATCTCAAATGCTTTCTGCTCTTCTTTTTGTTGCTTTCTTTCATCAGCAGACTCTTTCTTGTCAATTTGTGCCAAAGTATTAAACAATACAGCCTCAGAAATATTCATAATCTGGGCACACTCTTGTATGTAAATTTCCTTTTGAATACGATCAGGAATCTTGGCAATACTATTTACAATATCACGTACTGTATCTGCTCTTTTTATAGGGTCGTTAGATGCTTCCTTTACTAAGAGCGAGGCTTTGAACTGAATAAAATCTTTTGAATTCTCCTCTAAATAGGCCGTAACCTCTTCAATCTCGTTGTTCTTTGCAAAACTATCTGGATCTTCTCCTTCAGGAAAAGTACATACTCGAACATTCATGCCTTGCTCCAAAATCAAATCGATACCTCGTAATGAAGCACGTAACCCCGCTGCATCACCATCGAACAAAACAGTTATATTTTTGGTAAGTCTATTGATTAGACGAATTTGCTCTGGAGTTAACGCTGTACCACTAGATGATACCACATTATGAATTCCCCTTTGTGCTAATTGTATCACATCAGTATACCCTTCAACCAAAAAGCAAGTATCTTCTTTTGCAATTGCCTGCTTCGCATGATAAATACCATACAAGACCTTACTCTTGTGGTAGATATCACTTTCGGGAGAATTCAGGTATTTAGCCGCCTTTTTATCGTTCGTCAAAATACGCCCACCGAAACCTAATACTCGGCCGCTCAATGAATGTATAGGAAACATAACCCTCCCCTTAAAACGGTCGAACTTTCGAGAACTATTCGGATTATTAGGGTCTTCTTTAACAATCGTTAAACCTGTTTTGGCTAGGTAATCTAGTTTATACCCTTTATCTAAAGCAGCGTTGGTAAAACCATCCCACTGATCTAAACAGTACCCTAATTCAAATTTTTTGATGGTTTCATCTGTAAAACCACGTTCCTTAAAATAGCTGAGACCTATTGCTTTACCTAACTCCGTATCCCAAAGCATTTCTTTAAAATGCGTTTGGGCAAACTCCGACACCAAATACATGCTTTCGCGCTCATTGGCCTGTTCTTTATCTTCATTAGATTGCTCCGTCTCCTCTACTTCTATATTATATTTTTTGGCCAGATATTTTATAGCTTCAGGATACGTGAAATGCTCATGTTCCATTAAAAAGGCCACGACATTACCGCCCTTTCCACTACTAAAATCTTTCCAAATCTGTTTTACCGGCGATACCATAAAACTAGGAGAACGCTCATCTGTAAACGGACTCAACCCTTTAAAGTTCGAACCTGACTTCTTTAACTGTACAAAATCACCAATAACCTCCTCTAAACGAGCAGTTTCATACACTTGATCTATGGTAATTTTTGAAATCATTCGAATTATCTCTGGACCCCTCTAATAGTGGGTTGTTTTATTTGTTTAATTTAGAATGTCAAAAGTAATTATAATTATGATCCTTTTCTTTGGAACACGCCCCGGAAAACCAGAAACTACAACGCTATTAAATTCTACCTGCCCTTATTGCCAACAACAAGGAACATTAACAGCTGTAACTCAAAAAAACTATTTCCATTTATTTTGGATTAAATTATTTAAAATTTCTACCAACAACTACATAGAATGCAGTCATTGTAAGCGTTTATATTATGAAAATGAGTTTACCGATGAAATGAATCGTGAACTATCCAGAATAAAAAAATAGCTGTAGTAACCGGTTTTTAAACACGGCACCACAGCTAAATTGATTGATGAATATATTTAACTTATAAATCGAATCGAAGACCTAAAGAGACATTACGCTGATCTACTGCAGCATCTTTAAAGATAGGGTTCAAATCGTACTTCACGTATAATAGAACTCCGTCAACACCGGCATAGGCACTTAATCCATAAATTAAATCATTAGTATTATAACCTCGTTTTAGTTTGTCCTTTACATTATCACCATTACGATCATATTTCAATTTTTGACGTGTTCCCATATTAAAACCAGCATAACCACCTAACCCAATTCTAAATTGATTTCGAAGTGAGTATCGCATTTTCTCATCTGTAGTTTTCAGCTTCGAAGGTCCAAATTCTAAATGCATTGGAAAAACTAGATTATCCATTCTGAATTTTGACTTATTCAAATCAAACTCAAATTCTTGAAGTTCGGTCTGACCATTTTCAAGTGCAACAAAGTATTGATTATCCTTAGGTTTTAATCCGTTGAATTGGAATGAAAAACCATAATTCAACCTCACAAAATTTGAATTTTTAAATAGTCGTGTACGCCATTGCCATCCCATTTCAAAAAACCGACTTCCGCCAATCTTATATGGAGAATCATTTAAAGATTGACCCTCAGTTATAACATTGTTTAACCCAATTGCCATTACAAAATCTGAATAGGTTCTTCGATCATAACGTACTTCCCTTTTCCAATTTTTAGATTTGAATATAATTGCCGGCTTTCCATTAATATCAACACCTAAACGAATACCTTTCCCAGTAACCGTATCCAACTCCATTAAAACTAACATTTTACCCTGATTACGCTCTAATAGATTTATTTGATTGTCAACAATAGCTATTCTATTCTCAATATTTAATGCTCTTTTTTCCGCAGCTTTTTGTTTAAGTAAGTTTGCTTCTTCCTCTTTTAAACTGCCATCTTGAAGTCGCTCATTAATATTCTCAACTTCGTACTTTAACGCTTCCTTTTCTTGTTGCGTTATTTTAGTTTTTTGCTCCTTTAATGTTTCAATTTTCTTTTCATATTCTTCTTGGGCAGATAAACTATGAACCATAAAAAGCGTTACTAGCCCTACTAAATACATTGTAATTGTTCTCATTTCGATTTTGATTTTTGACACGTTCTTTAACCTCCGCATCAGTTGATGAATAAAACTCCAGTCCCTGTCCCCATAGTAATTAATGGTGATATAGGATAAAACGATTTGTACTAGATTAATTATTGCGGTCGACAACAGCCGTTCGCACTTTAATAAAACTGGCTTTTAAAGAATTGAATATTTGGTCTCGGAAGGATTGATCAAGCTCCCCCTCAACCTCTGTCAACAAAGCCAAAGCATCGACAGATTTATCTGTATTAAATATTTTTTCATGTAAGATTTCTTGTTGCGCTCTTTTTAATAAAGAATCTACTTCGGCATCGGTCACCGAACTATATTGCTCTAAAACATCTATTTGAGCCACTATACCCGCTACCTTGGTATTTATAATATCATCTGACACCCTCATTGTATCAACCAATTTATCAGAAGAAATATTTTCTACTACAGCTACCTCTATATCATCATCTAAGCTGATTATTTCTTGTATTTTAGATTCTTTATTGGCTTTCTTTTTAATTACACTATTAACCTTTTCATCATCTGTTTGCGCTATGACCACTGGGGTTTCTTTCTTTATAGTTTCTAAAGGAACTATTTTTTTCTCCTTAAGCACTTCCTCTTTATCTGCATCTACAATTACCGTTGGCACATTGTTTACGGCACTATCTCCATTAAAATAAAACAATGTAACACCTAACAAAACAACAATACTTGCTGCAATACCCATCCATAAATACACAGGTTTCTTTTTTCTTTCATCAGTATTCAATTCTGATGAAATTTTTGACCAAGCATTCTCGGAAGGACGAATCTCTCGATCTTTAAACTGGGCTTTTATATGTTTTTCAAATTTATCGGTTTCCATACCCTATAATATTTTGTTGTCTTAATTGCTCTTGTAACAATCTTCGAGCTTTTAATAATTGTGTTTTTGAAGTACTCTCTGTAATCGAAAGCATTTCTGCTATTTCCTTATGCTTATACCCTTCTACCGTATACAGAACAAAAACCATTTTATACCCTTGTGGTAATGCATCTATCAGCTGCTGTATATGTTCGGTGTCTAAGTCTGTACTCTGTGAAATTTCTTCTGACTGATTTTTCTCATACACCTCATCATCATATACCACAAATTGTTGTTTTCTTAAATAAGAGATACTTTCACGAATCATAATTCTTCTCAACCATCCTTCAAAACTACCTTCGAACTTAAAAGTATCTAGCTTATTGAACATTTTCAGAAAGCCCTGCACCATAACATCTTCAGCAAAATGAATGTCTTTTATATATTGTCGACAAACACCCAACATTTTTGGAGCATTTTTTTTATATAAACGCTCTTGAGCATCTCGGTTACCCGATATAGCTTTTTTAATGAGCTGTTTTTCGTTTTTATAAAATGGTATAATTTTCAAAATAATGGTTTGGTCTTCTATTATACTAGACGCATAAGAATTACTAATAGTTGCCTGAAGATAAATAAATTTTAAAATTTATATTCAAACTACTGTAGTTCAGGTATTTAAAATGTAAAAAAATAGAATAATTTGTTATTGGCAAGTTTATTTTTTGCGATCCACCACATAATTCACCATCAATTCTAGAGCGCTTTTATAGTCTGACTCAGGATACGAGCTAAGAATGCTCAAGGCTTCGTCTCTATACGCTAGCATTTTGGTGACAGCATAATCTAATCCGCCTTTTTCCTTTACAAAAGAAATAACTTCTTTAACTCGCTGTTTATCCTTATTGTGATTTTTGACGGAATTGATAACCCAGTTTTTCTCTTTCTTAGTACAATTGTTAAGGGCGTAAATTAATGGTAAGGTCATTTTTTGTTCCTTAATATCGATACCTGTTGGTTTCCCGATTTTTTGGCCTCCGTAATCAAAAAGGTCATCTTTAATTTGAAATGCCATACCGCAGAGTTCGCCGAACTTTCGAAATGTTTCTACATCTGTACTTTCTGGTTTAACCGAGCAAGCACCTAATGAACAACATGCCGCAATAAGGGTAGCCGTTTTTTGGCGTATGATTTCGTAATATACATCTTCGGTAATATCTAGTCGTCGTGCTTTGTCAATTTGTAATAACTCACCTTCGCTCATTTCACGAACAGCAACAGATATTATTTTCAGCAAGTCAAAATCTTCATTATCAATAGATAACAAAAGCCCTTTAGACAGTAGATAATCACCCACTAAAACGGCAATTTTATTTTTCCATAAAGCATTTATAGAGAAGAAACCTCGACGCTTGTTGCTTTCATCGACAACATCATCATGAACCAAAGTAGCGGTATGAATCAATTCTATTACCGAAGCTCCCCGATACGTACGTTCATTGACTTCACCATTATTCAATAATTTAGCAGTAAGAAATACGAACATAGGTCGCATTTGCTTTCCTTTTCTATTGACGATGTAATAGGTGATTCTATTAAGTAGTGCAACCTTAGATATCATTGAATCCCTAAACTTGGATTCAAACAACTCCATTTCCTGGTAGACAGGTTCCTTTATTTGTGATACTATTTTCAGGTGCTCCTTCTTAGAAACTCAAAATTAGCGAAAAGCTAGCAGTTAACAGTACTCAGCAGACAGTTATCGATTATAGGTTGATAACTTCGGCTACGCTGAATAAACAGCTTAATACAAATTAAATAAATATGATTTTGAAAAAGCAATAGTACTAGATTTCTACTATTTAAGACTTATTCGCCAACTGACCACAAGCGGCATCAATATCCTTACCCCGTGAACGGCGAACCGTAACAATGATATTATTTTTTTCTAAAGACTGTACATATCTATCGATGGCTGCATTTGAGGCTTGTTTGAACTCACCATCATCTATTGGGTTATACTCGATTAAATTCACTTTAGAAGGCGCAAATCGGCAAAAATCGACTAATGCATCTACATCTTTCTGAGTATCATTAATCCCCTCCCAAACAACATATTCATACGTGATTCTACTTCTTGTTTTTTCATACCAATACTCCAATGATTCTCGCAAATCACTTAGTGTAAACTTGGCATTAAATGGCATAATCGATGTACGTATTTCATCAATTGCGGAGTGAAGGGATACAGCTAATTTAAACTTCACTTCATCATCGGCCATTTTCTTGATTAATTTGGGCACACCTGATGTTGAAACGGTAATACGCTTAGGCGACATACCTAAACCATCTGGGGAAGTTATTTTCTCTATCGCCTTTAAAACATTATTGTAGTTCATTAAAGGCTCGCCCATACCCATAAAAACAATATTACTTAAGGGTCTTTCGAAATACAATCGGCTTTCGTTATCTATTACCACCACTTGGTCATAAATCTCATCAGGATTCAGATTACGCATGCGTTTTAATCTTGAAGTAGCACAGAATCTACAATCTAAACTACAACCCACCTGACTAGATACACAAGCGGTAGTTCTTGATTTTGTAGGAATCAAAACAGATTCTACAATTAAATCGTCATGTAAGCGAACAGCATTTTTGATAGTGCCATCACTACTACGCTGCATTAAATCTACCTTAATGTGATTAATAACAAAATTGGCCTCTAGCATTTCTCTGGTTTCTTTTGATAAATTTGTCATCACATCAAAAGAATAGGCAGCCTTTTGCCAAAGCCATTCATATACCTGATTTCCACGAAAAGCCTTATCGCCATTGGAAACGAAAAAGTCCCTAAGCTGCTCACGTGTTAGTGCTCGGATATCTTTTTTCTTTATTTCTTCCATTGTCTTAAAGGTAGGTATTATAAAAATCCCGCTTTCTAATTAATTAGATAAAGCGGGATTTGATTTTATTTCCTTACTAAAAAGGAATTACTTGTACTTATATGATTAGCATGGCATCACCATAAGAATAGAACTTATAGTTTTCCAAAATTGCTTCTTTGTATGCTCTGTTCATTAAATCATGACCCATAAATGCAGATACCATCATCAATAATGTTGATTTTGGTAAATGGAAATTCGTAATCATAGCATTAGCAAGGCTAAATTCATAAGGAGGGAAAATAAATTTATTCGTCCAACCTTCATACGTATTCAATGTATGCTTTGAAGAAACAGCGCTTTCTAAACCTCGCATAGCCGTAGTACCTACAGCACAAATACGACGTTTTTTCAACTTCGCATTGTTTACGATATGTGTAGCTTTCTCATCAATAAACAGTTCTTCACTGTCCATTTTATGTTTTGAAAGATCTTCAACTTCAACAGGATTAAAAGTACCTAAACCTACATGTAATGTTAATTCTGCAAAGTCTATTCCTTTAATTTCCAATCTTTTTAATAAGTGTTTTGAAAAGTGTAAACCAGCAGTTGGGGCAGCAACTGCACCTTCATGCTTAGCATAAATAGTTTGGTAACGTGATTCATCTTCAGCTTCAACTTCTCTTTTTATATACTTAGGTAAAGGAGTTTCTCCCAATTCTCTAAGTTTTCTTCTGAAATCTAAGTATGCACCGTCATACAAGAAACGTAAAGTTCTACCTCTAGAGGTTGTATTATCGATAACTTCTGCTACTAGAGTATCATCATCACCAAAATATAGTTTATTTCCAATACGTATTTTACGTGCTGGATCTACAAGAACATCCCATAAACGTTGCTCTTCGTTCAATTCGCGCAAAAGAAAAACTTCGATACGTGCTCCAGTTTTTTCTTTGTTTCCATATAAACGGGCTGGGAATACTTTTGTGTTGTTCAGTACCATGACATCGCCTTCATCAAAATAATCGATCATGTCTTTGAACATTTTATGCTCAATCTTTCCTGTCTCCCTGTGGATAACCATTAACTTGGATTCATCCCTATTTTCTGAAGGATGTTCCGCCAATAATTCATTTGGAAGCTCAAAACTAAAATTTGATAATTTCATGTAGCTGATTTTTTAGTGTAGCAAATTGCGGCTGCAAAGATACAATCTGCAGATAGGCCT
>TARA_R110001583_G_scaffold182779_1_pt1 | contig 25921 bp, 21 predicted proteins | sample TARA_R110001583 | Tara Oceans TARA_R110001583 (sample SAMEA4398432) | marine metagenome | biome: Polar Biome; feature: [MES] marine water layer (ENVO:01000295) within the mesopelagic zone...; material: water (ENVO:00002006), including particulate matter (ENVO:01000060) such... | reverse complement strand
ATTTCATTAGTGCATCGGCTTGACCATTTTTAGATTTAATATATAGATTTAACAGCTTCAATTCATGACACTGTTTTTCTTCAACTGGCTCAGCCAATACTTCAATTAACGATATCCCAGGTATTTGGCTAAAAGTAGTAAAGCACTCTTTAAAATCCCCTACTGTGGTGCATGTTTTTGACCGACCTTGATAAGCAGAAATAATATGATGGACATTAAAGTCGTCATCATTACAATGATAAATCTTTCCATTACCACTCTTTCCTAAATGGAAGATATTATTACGCATATAAATAATAGTCACGTCCGTTTGATCTTTTAAAAAATGAATTAGCTCATTTAGTTGAAAATGAAATCCGCCATCGCCAATAATAACTACCGCACGTTCTTGCTTATTCTCCTTAGTATTACTTTGCTCTCTAATGCGCTGCGCAACAACACGTGCATAAGGTAAAGCGGTTCCCATTGCCCCATACCAAGGGTTAGTCAGCCAAGATCGCCCTAAAGTTGATTGTCTTGTTTTTAAACTATAACTAGTAAAATAGGAGTTACCTACTTCCGGTAAATAAACATAAGCGCTTTGTTCATCGGCCTGTAATTCATTTAATGTCGCTGCCAGGTTGTTAAAGTCTATTTTTTCACTTGTGGGGACTGGCGTTATTGTTTCAATAAGTGTGTCAAATTCAAAAACTGAAATATCACTATTGAGTAACTTTTCAAAAATTTCAATTAGATCTTTTTCTAGTAAGGAACCGCCTTTCAATAACGTTTTATTTTCAAACGTTTCAATTTTATGGGTACCAGTAGCAAAAGCTATATTGCAGTCTTGCGAAAATATGCTGGTGGCAACATCAATAATATAATCAACGTCTTGCTCTATGTAATTTCGCCCTACCGTTTGAGTAAATACTCCGTTATAAGCGCCTAAACATAATGGCGCATATTCATCAAACAAACCCTTAGCAAACCAAGTGGTTGCATAAGGAATGTTAAACTTATTAGCAAACGCGATAATAAGCTGCTTTAACTTAGTGTTATGTTTAAGGCGATCGCCAATATATAACAAAGGTTGTTGAGCCTGTCTTAGTTTGGTGACTATATTAGCGACCACTAGTTCGCTACCACCTAAGACATTTTCGCCACAGCACATATTATCGACAGAGTTAGGTAATTGAATTGGCTGAGTTTTAGCAAAAACTTGATCGCGAGGTATCTCTATAAAAACGGGTTGTTTATTTTTATAAGCCTCGGCGACTATTTGATAAAAGCGTTGACCGGCAAGATTAGGGTGTCCGGCTAATCGTTGTCCTTGCAACCTTTCTACGCGCATACCTAAAGCAGAAAAAGCTTCTAAAGCATTATCATATTCAGTCTTCCACGAGCCATTAGGATGAATAGTATGATGAATAGCCAATTGATTCACTTCGCTTTCAGCTGGCGCACCTGACATAAAGACTACGGGTAATCCTTCAGTTACCGCCAACGCCGCAGCACTAGTGCAAGGTAAGCTACCCACCATATAGGTAGTTAAACAAAAGCCCATGCCATCAATTTCAGCTTGTGCACAAGCTGAAAAACCCGCATGCATTTCATTGCTTGACGGACAAATATCAATGTCATTATCTAAAGCGGCAATAATGTTAGCCGCAAAATCACCACCAACACCATAAATACGTTTACCACCAAAAAACTGAATCACTTTAGCCATAGTGTCACCTAAACTAGGTAACGTCTCATTGTATTCTTTACCAAAACTCATCTCATATGACATTATTTTCGCCCCTTTAAATAACCTTTATTGACGGTTACTTTAAGCTGAGAACAAAATTACGCTGTGATCAAGATCATGTTTATTGGTTATGTAATATAGACAACTTTTACTGAGGTGTTAGGACTTGTTTACAGCGTTTGTAAACAAGCTACGTAACAGAATAGCAAAATGAATAATCCCCATTTGTTTACGACGATCATTGGGTTGATTGCAACGAATTACTAACTAGTGCATTTACTTACATTTTTTAAACAAAAGCCAACTTGCCATCTGTTGTAAAAACGATAAGCTAGTCACATGCATATTTTTTTTTACAAAACTCGTCTTTTATGGCTTGTTATACCCTTACTTAGCGGCTGTAGTGCCAACTCATTTAGCGACTTATTCAGTAATTATAGTCAACAAATGAATGGCGTAAAACAAGCTCAACAGCAAGGAAGTTTCCAACAAGCGATTAGCTTATTGCCCACTCGCAGCCCTAATAACGGTAGCTATAATTTAGGGCTGTTAGAAAAAGCACGTTTAGAATACCTAGCGAATAACAATAAGCAGAGTAGACAAGATTTTGAACAAGCTTATGGGATTGTGCAACAAAACCAACAAGGTGCGAAAATAGAGCTTAGCCGAGGCATTGAAAATATTGCTGCGGTAATGAGTAACGACAATGCTATACGGTATGACATTCCACTGTATGAACAGAGCATGTTAAATAGTTATCAAGCATTAAATTATCTTGCTCAGCAAGATTTGTCTGGCGCTTTAGTCGAAGTTAGACGGGCTAATCAAGTACAAGAGCGCGCGTTAAAAGCCAATGCGAGTAGTATTAATGCGACCAAAAAAAGCATAGCAGATGAAAAGTTCAATATGGATAGCTTATCTCAACAATACCCCTCAATGAATAGTGCGATTGGCAAAGTTAAAAATGGTTTTCAAAATGCCTATACCTTTTATTTATCCGGTTTACTTTATGAAGCAGGAAATCAAAAAAATGATGCCTATATTGATTATAAAAAAGCCTTAGAAATTTATCCTGATAATCACTACTTGCAACAAGATGTCTGGCGCTTAGCAAATACGTTACAAATGACTAACGATATAAGCCTATTTAGAGAAAGCTTAGCACGAAAAATCACGAGTAAAAGTGTTTCTGATAGTAATAGTAACCAGGGTGAAGTTGTCATTATCATTGAAAATGGCATAGTCGGAGCCAAGCAAGAAGTCTCATTAAGTTTACCTATTTATACTCGACATAATGATATGCGCTTATACAGTGTTGCTTTACCTCGCTATCAAAACCAATTAACCGTTTACCCGCCTTTGACACTAACGTATCAGGGTAAAAGTTACCAAGCAGAAGAAATTGTGCGTTTACAGTCTTTAGCCGCCAAGCAACTACAAGATGAACTACCGATTATTGTCACTAGGCAAATAACACGCCTAATCGCTAAAGAAGAAATTAGACAGACATTGGTTAAAAAAGGTGGTGATATCGGTAATATTTTCGCTAATCTCTATAATATTGCCACCGAAAAAGCCGATACTCGCAGCTGGAGTACCCTACCTGATAGTATCCATATTTTACGATTAAATTTATCAACAGGCACTCATACACTTAACCTTCATGTAAATGGTGTAAGCCAGCCAATAGAAGTTTCCATTAATCAAAATAAACAAACCTTAGTCACACTAAACACTATTGGCACTTATGTTGGCCATAATATTTTCAATTTATAACACGCGATACTTAATACAAGGAAAAAAACTATGTCGTTCATAAAAAATCCCTCCTTACTTTTGCTATTAGCACTATCAATTTTTTTTATTAGTGGTTGTGTAAATGTACCACCCGTTACTTCTGGTATTGGTAGTGAACAAATTTATCCCGGACAAAAATATAGTAAACAGTTACAAATAGATAATAAGAAGCTTGCAGGTCGACTTCATATCAGTGAAATAAAATCACGTAAACAAAATGATTTATTGCAAATAAATTTAAGCCTTACCAGTACTTATAAAAAATCACTGCAACTGCAATATCAGTTTCAGTGGTTTGATCAAGACGGTTTTGTTATTGAAGCAGGTAAAAGCCCTTGGCAGCCAGTTGAATTACACGGCATGCAAACCACAACAGTGGAAAGTTTAGCACCAACACCTCAAGTGGCTACATTTAGCCTCTATGTTCGTGAAGTGCCTAAAAAATTCTTTAAATATTAAACACGCTATTAAACACTATATTAAATGATGTATTACTCGCATAAAAGGACAATATTATGAATAAATTACTCGTCACCGCTAGCATAAGCCTAGCCCTAATCGCATTAGGCGGTTGTACAAATAAATCAGTCGTTAGCTATGGTGATGCCACTGCAGTTGAAACTAACGACGTCAACTTTGGTTCAACAGACTTACAAACAGTTGCTGGCCAAATGACAGATTCATTATTAATATCACCTGTTGTTGGCACTTTAACGGCAAACACGCGTCCGATCCTTTTTGTTGAAAGTATCAAAAATAAAACCAGTGAGCATATTGATACCGAGTCGATTACTGATTCAATTTCAACTAAATTATTACGCTCTGGTAAGTTCCGTTTTGTTGATATGGCTCGTGTTGCCGCCGTACAGGAGCAACTTGATTATCAACAAAACAGCGGTATGGTCGATGATAGCAAAGCAATAGCAATTGGAAAGCAAGTGGGTGCGCAGTATATGCTGTACGGCAATTTAGCAAGTATTGTAAAGTCGAACAAAGATAAGTCTGACGTTTACTATAAATTCACTCTACGTTTATTGGATTTACAAAGTGGTTTGGTCGAATGGGCTGATGAAACTGAAATACGAAAAACCAAAGAGAATAAATTTATTAGTTGGTAAGGAGGTGATATGAAAACACTATCATTAAGCATATTAGCGTTGTGCGCTTTCTTTTTTTATTCTACAAGCGTTTATGCTAATTACGACAGAAACAAGGCGGTGCCCGTAGAAAAAGTACTTTTTGGCAGTGTGGTATCTGTTCGTAATATTAGTAATGAAGAATTAATACGCGATAAAAAAAATGGGTGGCACACTTTTGGTGGGGCACTTGTAGGCGGTGTTATTGGTAACCAGTTTGGCGGCGGAAGTGGCCGAGACGTTGCAACCATATTAGGCGCGATTATTGGTGGCTCTATTGCCAATAATAATCGTAATAAGCCTGAAAGAGTAATCACTCGCTTAGTTGAGTTAATGATCAAAACGGACAGTGGTGAGCAATTTATGGTGATCCAAGACTATGATCTCAGCATGGTTTTTCACTTTAAAGATAAAGTCAGAATGATCTATCTAGCCAACAGTACCGTGAGAATAGACAAACAACGCTAACGTACTTTATTAGCGTACATAAAATGACTTAGCGACAGTCCTCCCTGTTCGATAATCCTGAGTAGTAGTTAAGGATTATCGCTCTACTACTTTCACTTGTGATAACTTTGTGATAATTAAGTAATCAAATAGTGATAACTTCGTGACCTAGTCACAATATCTCCCCTGCATACTTTCTCTGAGTTATACCCGTTTCAATTGAAGTCATGCATAGATCATTCATGACTTCAATTGGGATAATAATCATTTTAGAGAAGGTGAGCACAATCATGAATACCAATATAAAAAACAATCTAAAGAGAATTAATACCTTGCTCAGCGTTAGCGCACTTATTTTGGCTAGCTCCCAATTACAAGCACAAGATTTATCCATTACGGTTACCAACTTAACCCAAGGTCTGCACTTCACACCACTCATTACGTCTGCACATACCAGTGACAATCATATCTTTGTGGTTGGCACTACTGCTACTGCTGAATTACAAGCAATGGCAGAAGGTGGCGATATTTCAAGCTTAGTCACCATGCTTGCTAATGCAGATGCAAATACTAGCGACAACCCGGCTGGCGGATTGTTAGCACCGGGCATGTCAACAACTTATATGTTAACCAATGACAGTACCAACACCCACTTATCAATGACAGCAATGATATTGCCGTCTAATGATGGTTTTGTTGGTTTAAATGGCTGGGAAATTCCAACAGAAGCGGGTACATACACCGTTATGCTCAATGCTTATGATGCGGGAACCGAAGCTAACAATGAACTAATTAATGGCGGCGGTGCTCCAGGTGTACTAGGTATTCCAGCAGCACCAAGTGGCGGGTCGGGTATAGATGGCACAGGCGTTACCGATTTGGAAAGTAATACAATGGTTCATATTCACCGAGGCAGTATTGGTGATGATAATGTCAGTGGTGGGAAAAGTGATTTGAATAACAGCATACATCGCTGGTTAAACCCTGTTGCTAAATTAACCGTCATCATTCAATAAGGAGCAGATCATGCCGACTCTTTCTTTAATAACAAAACGTTCACTGAGTAAAAGTAAACTCACATTAATAACAACATTAGCATTACTATTATCAGCGTGTAATGATAATGATGGCCCTACAGTAGTGACACCTGAGCCAGCAGAGTATAGTTATACGGTTACCGTAACCAACTTAACTTACGCACAACCGCTTTCTCCTTTGGGGATTATATTACATAGTGATAGCAAAATGTGGCTGGTTGGTGATGCGGCTTCATTAGCGTTAGAAAAACTCGCCGAAAGTGGTGATAACACTGATTTTCTCGCCGAGAGTAATGCCCTTGCAACAAGTTCTGGTGCAGGCGTAATATTACCCGGCACGGCTAGCACCGTTGAAATTAGCACCACCGATAGAATGGCAACTTATTTCACCGCTGCGACTATGTTAGTGAATACAAATGATGCTTTCTCAGGTCTTACTGGTATAGATATATCAACCATAGCAGTAGACGGCAAAAAATCATGGAATTTAAACGTTTATGATGCCGGTACTGAATTAAACAGTGAAGCAATGGGCACTATCCCTGGCCCTGCAGATGGTGGCACTGGTTTTGATGCAAGCCGTGATGATGTTGACTTTGTTGGCTATCATTCAGGAGTCGTTAGCCAAGATGATGGTTTATCTAGCTCAGTATTAACGCAGGCACATCGATTTGATAACCCGGCGATAAAATTAACCATAACAAGAACAAAATAAACAACCTTACCCCGTAAACTATCAGGGTGGATTGTTTATACTACCCAAGTGACGTTAATATTCACTTGGGTAAACTAGGGTAATAATATGAAAGATAAAGTTTTAATTGTTGAAGACGAAGCAGATATTGCGAACTTAATTCAAGTCCATTTAACAGAATTAGATATCGACAGTGACATTTGTGCCCATGGCCAACAAGCACTTGAATTAGCACTCAAACAAAATTATCAATTAGTGATGCTTGATGTCATGTTACCTGGAATTAACGGCCTAGATATATGCCGGCAACTTCGTCAAACAAAACCTTTGCAGGCTATTTTAATGTTAACCTCAAAAACATCTGAAACGGATAGAGTATTAGGGCTTGAATTAGGTGCTGATGACTACATGACTAAACCTTTTAGTATTCGTGAACTGCAAGCGAGGGTTCGCACACAGCTAAGGCGAGTACATGCATTAAATGATAGAAATCGAAACGAAGTTCCAATACAAAACAATGATAATCAGCGTGATAGTGACCAAAATGAAAACACCAACAGTGATAACAGTACTTGCATAGGACAATTATTGGTTGACCATCGTTATCATCAAGTAACCTATAAAGATAAGGTAATTAATTTAACCTCGACTGAATTCGAACTATTAGGTTTTTTCTGTAAAAATCCCGATCAAGTCTATTCTCGTGCGCAATTACTCGATGGTGTTTGGGGCTATAACCATAGTGGTTATGAACATACGGTCAATTCACATATCAACCGTTTACGCAATAAATTAGAAGAAGATTGCGCTGATCCCAAAATAATTCAAACCGTATGGGGCGTAGGCTACAAATTAAATTCTAGCGGAGTGTATTAATAATGCTTTCACTTTATCACCGGCTCGCTTTTTCAATTTGTTGCGCATTTATTATTATGGCGTCATTACTTTTCTATTGGAGTAACTCTTTAGCAGAGCAGTCAAAGTTTCGAGCAGAGCAACAATTACATTTAAAACTTGCTGAACATTTAGCCCACGACAACCCGCTACTACAAGATGGCGTTTATGATAAAAAAGCCTTAGAAAACTTATTTCATTCCTTAATGATATTAGGGCCTTCCTTTGAATTTTACTTTCTCGATCCCGCAGGTAATATTATTACTTACTCAGCCGACACAGACAAAATTAAACGTCAATCGGTTGAACTAAGCCCTTTAGTTGCTTTAATAGCTAACCCTGATGCGGCACCCATTTTTGGTGATGATCCTCGTAATGTAGACAAACAAAAAATATTTTCTGCTGCCCCTATATACCGAGGTGATAACTTACAAGGTTATCTTTACGTTATTATTGGTGGGGAAATTTATGATTCCATTTTTAACCAAGTAAAAAATGATGAAGATTTACAGCAATATAGCGTATTACTCATTGGCACATTAGTGTTGTTACTACTCATTTTATTAGCTTTATTTCGCTATTTCACCTCGCCTATCAAACAGCTAGTCAGTGAAATGGAAGCCATTAAAGCCGTAAAATTTGACCAATCTAAAGTGAACTTAAGTCAATGGCAACATAGTAAAAATAACGAAGTACATAGGCTAGGTGCTACCTTTAAAGATATGGTTTCACAAATTAACTTACAGTTTTCTCAGTTAACTGAAAATGATCGTATTCGCCGTGAACTATTAACCCACTTATCTCATGACTTACGTACACCATTAGCAACAATGCAAGGTTACCTAGAAACCATGGTGATTAAAGGCGATCGACTGTCATCACAAGAGCAAACCGAGTACTTAGCCACAGCCCAGCGAAATGGTATGCAATTAAAGCGCTTAATAGATCAAATATTTGAATTAGCTCACCTCGAAGATGGTCAAGTCACAGTGAATTTAGAAACTTTTACTATTGGTGAGTTACTCCACGACATTATTGCTAAATTCGCCCTCAAAGCAAAAAGTAGACAGATCCATTTGACCTTACAGCCTCAACAGTGTCAGTACATTGTTTATTCTGATATAGCCAAATTAGAGCGTATTATTACAAACTTGTTGGAAAATGCGTTAAGGCACACCGACGATGGCGGAGAAGTCGCCATTATTGTGAGTCAACTAACCGACAAGGTTAAAATTGCCGTAACCGATAATGGCTCAGGTATTAGTAAAGAAGATATAGCCTATATTTTTGATGCAAGATACCGCGCGAGTAATGCCATTGAAGATAGTACCCCACACGCGGGATTAGGTTTAGCAATTAGTCAAAAGTTAAGTCGAATTTTAAATTCAGAATTGCTTGTTGATAGTCAACTAGGCTTGGGCAGTAATTTTTCATTGTCTTTACAGCTGGTAAAGCATTAATAATATTAATTAAAATCTTGAGTCGAATATCATTGATTAACTGATAAATAGTCGGTTAAATTTAAAGTTTCCTTAACTAAATCCTAATAACTTTGTGATATTATAATTAGAGCTAACTAACGTTTTTAATATAAATAATTCATTCGAGGTTGATATAGTGCGCAGATTGATTTTTAACAAAAAAGGGGGTGTGGGTAAAACAAGTATTGTGTGTAATTTAGCTGCCGTAAGTGCTATGTCGGGTAAGAAAACCTTGGTAATAGATTTAGATCCACAGGCTAATTCAAGTCATTATTTGTTAGGGGATCAAGTTTGTGATCTTTCAGTTGCTGATTTTTTAAATCAAAGTGTCGGTTTTTTTGGCAAAATACGTGGTGCAGAAGAATTTGTATTTGAAACCCCGTTTGAAAATCTTTTCATCATGCCTGCTTGCGATAAGTTACCTGAAATAGAGCATAAATTAGAATCTCGCTACAAAATATTTGCACTACGCAAAGCGATGGAAACACTAGAAGAGTTTTATGACGAAATATACATTGATACACCGCCAGCGCTAAATTTTTATACTAAATCGGCATTGATCGGAGCTGACAGGGTTTTAATTCCTTTTGATTGTGATGCTTTTTCTCGCCACTCTTTAGAAAGTGTTACAGCAGCGATTAATGAAATCTGTGAAGATCACAATAACGATTTGGTTATTGAAGGTGTCATCGTTAATCAATTTCAACCACGTGCAAAACTACCAAAACAATTAGTAGATGAATTAATTGAAGCAGGTTATCCAATTATCCCTGTAATGCTAAATAGTTCGGTAAAAATGCGTGAGTCTCATCAACATGCGATGCCATTACCTTACTTTGCACCTAAGCATAATTTAACACTGCAATTTAAAGCGCTTTATGATGTTATTGAAAACCCGTAACAGCGATTAAAAAGAAATCTAGACCCTAATAATAATTCAAATCGCTAATATTGATTTTGTGCAGTCAATGCCAAAATATTTTTTTGTGCATCAACAAGCTGTTGATTAACCACTTTACGGTGTTTAATTGCCTGTTCAAGGGGTATATAACAAGTTGCACTGTTTTGTTCTGCAATCATAATATGGTTTTCGCCAGCCACAATAGCTTGTACTGCAGCAACGCCCATCTTTGTTGCTAATAATCGGTCTTTAGCTGCAGGTGAACCACCTCGTTGAATATGCCCTAACACACAAGCGGTACATTCAATATCGGCTAATTCAGCCAACTTTTTAGCTAGTTCAATCGCGCCACCTGGCCATAAATTTTCCGCCATCACAATAATATAACTACTATGGCGATTTTGCTGAGCATTCTTGATTTCAGTAGCTAATATTTTAAGCTTACTTTGTTGCTCAGCCTCGGAGAAGTTTTCAAAAGAGAGTACTTGTTCAGCACCGCAAGCAATACCGACATTAAAGGTGATATGACCGCTATGTCGCCCCATCAACTCAACCAGAAAAATTCGCTCAAAAGCATCCGCGGTATCGCGTATTTTATCAATAGCCTCAATAGCTGTATTCACTGCTGTTGCGAAGCCTATAGTAAAGTCAGTGCCATCAAGATCGTTATCAATAGTGCCTGGAATTCCAATTAGCTGGCCTTGCCAATAGTTTTTTAATGCGAGTAATCCATTAAAAGAGCCATCTCCACCGACAACAATTAACGCATCGATATTTTGTTCTTCTAAGGTTTTGGCTGCTTGTTTAAGGCCCTCTTCTGTTAGCATTTGTTCACAACGAGCACTTTTTAAAAAAGTACCACCGCGATGAATAATACTATTAACATGACTAAGTCCTATTAACTTGGCTTCAGCAATGCTTTCGTCACAAATAAGACCGTTATAGCCGTGGAAAAAACCAATGACATCGATATGATAATGATGAGCAGCCAACACAACCGCGCGAATAGCGGCATTCATGCCGGGCGCATCGCCACCACTGGTTAAAATAGCAATGCGTTTACTCTTGATTGTCGACATGGTGATGTTTCCTGTTATCTTAACTTATTTTAACTTATTTTAACTTATCTAAGTAAGATAACAGGAAACATCACAAACTTTTAGCGTTATTTAAGGTGAATAAGCGTTATGAATAGCTGACCGAAATAGGAATAGTGAGCACTTGCCGCCCTTGATGTTTCAGCCAAAAATAAATACCGGCAAAACACAAGAATACTGCTGCAATATAAATACTTGCCATTAATGGCGCAGCAGAAAAGTTACCCACTTGAAAACATAACGTGGCCATTAAATAAGCCAGTGAGAAACTCCAAATAGCGGCAAAACCAGCCCAACGAGTACCCACTTCACTTTTAATGGCACCCATGGCAGCAACACATGGCGTATAGAGAAGAATAAAAAGCAAGTAGCTAAACGCGCCTAGCTGTCCGGCAAAGGCTGCTTGCATTACTTGATAGGTACTTAACTCTACATCTTGATCTTTAGCAACCTGCGCTAAATCACTCAGGTCGCCCACATCAATACCTAAGGGATCATCGGGTGCGAGTCCTAATAAATTTTCTTTAATACTGGTAATAGCATCATCCCAACTTTGTGTTAACGATGGCACTTCCTTATCTGCAGCATTACTTGGAGAATATAAGCTATTAAAGGTTGCTACTAATACTTCTTTAGCAAAAATCCCAGTAATAATACCCACACCCGCTTGCCAGTTTTCTTCTTTAATCCCCATAGGTACAAGCAGTGGCATTACCACTTGGGCACTTTGGCTTAAAATAGACTTTTCACTGTCTTGATGACCAAAACTACCGTCTGTGCCTATAGAGTTTAAAAAGTTCAGTAAGCACACTACAATAACAATGGTTTTACCGGCGCCAGTAACAAAACCCGATGTACGTTGCCACACACGTTTACTGATGGTGCCAATTTTAGGTAATTCATAAGGGGGTAATTCCATTATATTTAATGACGTGGTTCCCGATAACACTGTTTTTTTAAGTAAAAAACCGGTGAATATGGCTGCGGCAATACCAATTAAATATAATAAAAATACTAAATTTTGACCGCTTTCAGGAAAAAAGGCCGCGGCAAATAAGGCGTAAACGGGTAAGCGCGCTCCACATGACATAAATGGAGACATCATAATAGTGGTAATACGCTCTCTTTCACTGTCTAGAACTCGCGCTGACATTACCGCAGGTACCGTACAACCAAAACCGACAATAAGTGGTACAAACGCTTTACCCGGCAAGCCAATTTTTTGCATCACACTATCTACTACAAAAGCAGCACGAGCCAAATAACCTGAGTTTTCTAATAACGATAAGCCAATAAATAAACAAGCAATAACGGGAATAAAGGTCGCAACGGTTTGTATACCGCTACCCACACCTTCTACTATGGTAAGGATCCACTGAGGTAAACCTAAAGGCTCAAGGAAATATAGCGGGTAATCAACAAAAATAGTACCACTGAGAATATCGAAAAAATCAATAAACGCACTACCGACATTAATAGCGAACATGAATAATAAATACATCATGCCTAAAAATATCGGTATCCCGGTAATAGGGTGCAAAACAAAATTATCTAAATTGTCTGAAAAGCTCGCTCCGCCGCCAACAAAACTTGATCGAGATAAAACATCGGCAACATAATCTTGTCTTGCTTGAATAGCTGATGAACTTTCATCGGCCAGGTTCTTGTGTTCGTCTGTTTTATCCTGCTTGGATGCTTGGCTTTGTTGGGTAAATTGTTGTTGTGCTAATAATAAACTTTTCTCCATGCAACCTAGAGCATTTTTATCGTGCGCACTCAACGCCACCACAGGACAACCTAATTCAGCACTTAATTTAGCCACATCAACCGAGGCCTGTTTTTGTCTATCTACTTTATTGAGCACAACTATCATAGGCACACCTAATTCAAGTAGCTGTGTAGTCAGATAAAGTTGACGACTTATTTGGTTAACATCAACGACATTGATCAAACAGTCAATATCATTGGTTGTGATAAATTGTTGAGAAATAGTTAAATCGTGCCCTTGCTCACCACGTTTAGTAAGCGAGCTAAGGCCGGGTAAATCTGAAAGGAAAGTGTCGACACCATTTAACTGTATTGATGTTTTTTTCGCCGCTACAGTAATGCCTGAGAAATTACCCACATTTTGCTGGGCTACATTTTTATTATTAGAAGACAGTAAATTAAATAAAGTACTTTTGCCTGTGTTAGCAAAACCAACAAGGGCATAATGCAACCCTTTCACTGGCGAAACAGTATCTTTATTAGAAGACTGCTTGCATGATGAAGAACTAGAACAACAACTCATGGTAAAAACTCATATAACGTTTACTGAATGAAGCGGGTTAAATACGCGGTAAGTTTGAAGTGAGACTTACAATAAATTAAGCGCTAGAGACTTGAATTTGCTTGGCAATACAGCGTTGAATACTTATTTTAGTATTATGTAATCGAAAAGCCATAGGTCCATTAAATGGCGCTTTATGCGCTAATGCGATTTCAGTACGTAAAGCAAAACCTTGCTCTAATAACTGGGCCGAGAGTATTTCATCAAGCGGTAATCCGCTAATTTTAACAATCTGATTTTTCACTACGTCAGCTAGAGTCATTTATTTACCTTTTCTACTTAATCTATAACAACAGTAAGTTAGAGATAAGCCTGCTCAATACAAATGAAATATCATCATTGCTTTGTTGATAATATTCGCTAAAAAGTTATTTTAGGAACACAAAAGCTAATGAGAATTACTATTGTTTTTATTTTACACTCGGGTGGGGAAGGACACAATGAAAACAATTATTGTTTACATTTTAATTGATGTTAATCAATGAATAATTATTTTCATTAACCTAATTTGAATAAATTAGGTTAATGAGCCGTCCTTGAACCCAATAACCTGAATAACACTGTCGTTTTTTTTAGCCAATAAAAGTTATTATTTATCGCTTATATCTTGCTCCACTGCCGCTGTTTTGCTCACTTCCACCTCAACTTGGTCTACCCGTTGTAAACCGCGTGGTAACTTATTACCCCTACGACCGCGTTCGCCGCGGTAATGTTCAATATCACTGGTTTTTAAAGTGAGTTTGCGTCTACCTGCATGCAAGGTAACTGACGCGCCATCGGGTACAATGGCAAGCAAGGTAACAAGCTCTTCACGTGTTTTAGCACGCGCTGATGGGATATTAATGATTTTATTTCCTTTGCCTTTACTTAGAATAGGCAGATTTTTAACTGGAAATACTAACATTCGTCCTTCTGTGGTAATGGCTAAACAAGAAGTATTGTCAATATCTTCAATTAACTGTGGGGTTAATACCTTTGAATTGCTTGGTAAGGTGATCATCGCCTTACCATTTTTATTACGGCTAATCATATCGCCAAAACAGCTAATAAAACCATAACCTGCATCACTTACTAGCAAATATTGAGTGTCATCGTTAGCCATTAGGCAATGCACAAAATTTTCACCTGCTGTTAAGTTAAATCGTCCGGTAAGTGGCTCACCTTGGCTTCGCGCTGTTGGTAAAGTATGCGCATCAGTAGTAAAGGCTCTCCCTGAAGAGTCAATAAAAACCACCGGACGATTACTTCGCCCTTTCGCTAAGCATAGATAACCGTCACCGGCTTTATAGCTAAGCGCAGTGGCATCAATATCATGGCCTTTAGCACATCGCGCCCAACCTTTATCTGATATCACCACCGTAACGGCTTCACTTGGCACTAGGTCTTTTTCAGTTAACGCTTTTGATTCAGCACGTTCTACCAATTTAGAACGACGATCATCGCCATATTGCTCTGCAGCCGCCAAAATTTCTTTTTTCATTAGCGTACTCATGCGCGCTTTTGAATTGAGAATTTTTTCTAAATATTCTTGTTCTTCGCGCAATTCATCTTGCTCAGCACGAATTTTAAACTCTTCTAATTTAGCCAGTTGTCTTAGTTTAATTTCTAAAATAGAATGGGCTTGAGTTTCTGACAAACTAAAGCGCGACATTAACTCGGCTTTTGGGTCATCATAACCACGAATGATTTCGATAACTTCATCAATATTTAAGTAAGCGACTAATAAGCCATCTAAAATATGTAAGCGCGCCAATACTTTATCTAAACGATATTGTAAACGTCGACGCACAGTTTCACGACGATATTCAAGCCACTCGGTTAAAATTTCTAGTAAGTTTTTCACCGCTGGACGATTGTCTAAACCAATCATATTGATGTTAACGCGGTAACTTTTTTCTAAATCGGTACTTGCAAACAAATGCTGCATTAATTGTTCGGTATCAACTCGGTTTGATCGAGGCACAATAACTAAGCGTACGGGCGTTTCATGATCAGACTCATCGCGAAGATCCACTACCATTGGCAGTTTTTTCGCATTCATTTGTCCCGCAATTTGTTCTAATATTTTACCGCCTGATGCTTGATGAGGTAATGCCGTTATCACCACTTCACCCTGCTCTATGTCATAAACCGCACGCATTCTAATGCTGCCACGTCCCGTTTGATATATTTTTTCAATATCCGCTTTAGGGGTAATTATTTCGGCATCTGTTGGGTAATCGGGCCCCTTAACAAATTCGAGTAAATCACTCACTTCTGCTTTAGGTTGCTCAATTAAATGCACACAGGCAGCGGCGATTTCACGCACATTATGGGGAGGAATATCGGTTGCCATACCAACAGCAATACCGGTAATACCATTAAGCATAATATGAGGTAAACGTGCGGGCAGTGTTTTTGGCTCATTCATGGTGCCATCAAAGTTTGGCACCCAATCAACGGTACCTTGGCCTAGCTCAGCTAGAAGGATCTCACTAAAACGTGATAAACGTGACTCAGTATAACGCATAGCCGCGAAAGACTTTGGATCATCTGGTGCACCCCAGTTTCCTTGGCCATCAACTAAAGGATAACGATAAGAAAAGGGTTGCGCCATTAACACCATGGCTTCATAACAAGCACTGTCGCCATGCGGATGGAATTTACCGAGTACATCGCCAACGGTACGAGCCGATTTTTTGTATTTAGCTGTTGCCGATAAACCCAGCTCTGACATAGCATAAACGATACGTCGTTGCACTGGCTTTAAGCCGTCACCAATATGTGGCAGGGCACGATCCATAATAACGTACATGGAGTAGTTTAAATAAGCTTCTTCTGTAAAGCGTCTTAGGGGAACTTGCTCTACCCCGTCTGGACTATATTCGAGCGCATCAGACATGAAATGATTTTCCTATTCCCGTAAACATCAGTAGCGCAAAAACGCGTGTCTAAATATGAGTACGATTTAATTTTATTAATAATAAAGATTTAAAGTGCAAGCTTATATGATTTTTCTAGCCAAGTGAATTCAAAAAATTATGACTTATGCCAATTGAGCTTTAACTGTAGTGCTATAACTTACCATTTGATTTGGCCCTTGTGCTCTAGCTTGATGCAGAGCTAAATCCGCCGCATATAAAAGATCATCAAATAGTGCCTTGGTGTCATTGTTATTAGCAACGCCCATACTTATAGTAATGTTGTTGTCTAAACCTAACTCACTAAAATCATACTGAGTTATTTTTTCTATCACTCGCACGGCGATGGCTTTTGCTTTATCAATATCAGTGCTAGGTAGAATAGCGACAAATTCATTACCGCCTATACGCGCAAAAACATCTCGAGATCGCATAGTTTCACTCACTAATTGCGCTACCTTAGTTAACACCAGATCACCCACACGATGGCTAAAGTTATCATTAATGCGTTTGAAGTCGTCAATATCAAATAAAAGTACACTTAATTCAAGTCGTTGTTGCGTCGAGGTTTCTATTAACTCTACCCCTCTAACAAACAAAGCAGCTCTGTTTATCAAACCGGTTAAACGGTCTGTTTTGGTCAGTAATATAAGTTTTTTTCTCACTTTAAGTTGTCGAAGAAACAATAGAATAAAAACGACAATAGTACAGAGAATTAAAATAAAATTACGTTGTTGAATTACTTGTTGTTTTTCAACATCATCAAGGCGTAATGCTTTTAATTTATTCTGATAATCTAATAATTTATTTGTTTCAATTTTATGTGTTATTTCATGCTTTTTAGTTAGTCGTTTAACAATACGGTCTCGCTGTGCATCGCCGTAATCATTATAATCATCAATGAATACTTTTTTAACTTGATAGGCTTGTTGATAATTTTTAGTTGCCGCTAAGCTAGTGGCTAGCACTTGGTACAAGTTAGCAAACAAAGGTGATACTAATTGTTTTTTAGCTATTTTCTCTTGTAGTAATTGCGCTTCTTCAAGCAAGTTTATTACTTGCTGATGTTGATTATGATATTGCGCTAGATTCGCTTTTAATAGCAAGAAAAGATATTGCTCGCCAATATTTAAATTGATCAATTCTGCTGGCGATTTAGCCAATACCGTTTCAGTTTTTTGCGGATTTTCAACTGATAATGTGAGTAAGGTAAGTATTTTCGACTTAATAGCGTATTCTGTTGCTTGGTCAAGTGTAACCAATTGATTTTGGTTTGTAAGAGCATTTGTTTGGGCAAAAGAGGGCAAACAAAAAATAGCCACGAACAATTGTATTATAATTAATCGTGAATTCATCAGCCATACACCTTATTTCTACCTTCAGCTTTTGCCTGAGAAACTAAACGGTCTGCTTTATTGATTAGGGTTTCTATATCATTTAACTCACCTTCGATAAAATCAGCAGTGCAAGTAACGCCAATGCTAACACTTATATTTTTATCGTTATGATTCTCACTGTCCCAGGAATATTGTTCAACTGAACGTCTAAAGTGTTCCGCAATAATCAAGGCTTGAACATGGGAAGTATCAGGTAATAACACCATAAATTCTTCACCACTAATACGACCCATAAAGTCTGTTTTACGCAATAATTTAAGACAAATTTGTACCGTTTTATTCAATGTAACATCACCGACATCATGGCCAAATTGGTCATTAATTGATTTGAAGTTATCGATATCAATAATCAAAACACTTAAAGTGCTTTGTTGACTTTTTGATCTATTAAAAAGTGATTTACCTTGTTTTAAGGTTTTTCTACGATTAGCAATACCTGTCAACATGTCTATATTTAACATTTTATATAATCGACGTTGGTCTTGAATTAACTTGATTAACAACCAGGCAAAAATTAACGCTACAACCGTAATATAAAGTAGATAATATTTTTGTTCTTGTTGTTTTTTCTCGGCTTCAAGCAAAGCAATTTCTTGTAAGATTTGTTCGTTTTCTAGTAGTTTTGTATGCAAATCAGCTTGCTTAACTTCTAATGCTAAACGTACTTCAGCAATCGAACTTATTTGTTCTCTTTTGCGTAGTGCTTTTATCAACGCTAACCGTTTCTTTTGAATATTGTAAGCTTGTTGGTAATGGCCTAATTTGAAATAGGTTTTAGATTTCAAATTAGCAATTTTGATTTGCTTCTGCGTTTGTATAAAACTTAGTGACTCTCTATCGTTCAATACTTTTTCAATTTTACCTATACTAATCAGTACCTCATCAAAACGGTCAAGTTCAAATAAAACAGAGGCTTCATCACTATAATATTTCAGTTCAACATTATACTGCTCAATATTTTTCATATATTGCTTAGACAACAATAAATAATGATAACTTGCTTCAGGGTTTGGTTGTTCTTTTTTTAAATTAGCCTGTGACAATCCTGAATAAGTATTGTACATAATTTCATTTTGACCACTACCCACTGACTCTTCTAGAACCGTTCTATAAAAAGTTATCGCTTGCTGATATTTTTTGTTTTTAAAATGATTAATACCAATATTAACTAACGCATTTAAAGCTGGAATATTTTTATTGGCTCGTTTGTAAAACTGATAAGATTGTTGGTAATAAACCGTTGCCTGCTCTGTTCTATTTAGGTAAGTATACAAAATACCTAACTCAGAATTAACAGAGCCTTTGAGTTCATCATTATTCGTTTGTTTTGCAATATTGTAAGCATCATTTAACACCCTAAGTGAATTTTTATATTGATCAGTTAAGTAATAAATAGCACCTAAATTCACTAAACCTGTCGCGATAAGTACTTTATCGTGTAGAGATCTTGCTAATGCTAAGCCATTTTCATAATCTTTAGTTGCTGCCTCCATATTGCCTATACTTTCATAGGAAAAACCACGGCTATAGAGTAATTCAGAAATAAAAAGACTAGGACTAGAGAGCCCCAAAGTCAGTTCTAAGCCATTAGAAGCCGCTTTTTCTACTAAGTGATACTGGGCTTGTAAAAGATAGATATCGGCTAACAAATGGTAATAATTCACTTTTTGTTTTAACGACAGTTCGTTGAGAATACCTTCATATTGTGTTAACTGCGAAAGCGCTAACATGGCATTACTATCCATCAGCCTTTCAATATTTTTTGCTACATTATCAAACTCAGCTAATTTTTCAGTACTGTGCTGCAATGAGCTTTGGCTGCTTTCTGGGGAGGATGCCGCTAAACTTACTTTTACTGAGCAGCAAAAGTAAGTAACAAGTAAGAATATCAAATATTTTGATGTGAGCTTAGCGATCATTAAACTATCGCCATGTTGCCTTTACTTTGTAGCCATATTTTTCTATCGCCACTGCGTTTTTTTGATAACAACATATCCATCATCTCAATGGTTTCACTGTGCTCTTCATCAAGTGCGGTTAATTGTACTAAGCGGCGGGTATTAGGATCCATAGTCGTTTCACGTAATTGTGGAGGATTCATTTCGCCCAAGCCTTTAAAGCGCTGTACGTTAACTTTTCCACGTTTTTTCTCCGCTTCAATTCGATCAAGAATACCGTCTTTTTCTGCCTCATCGAGTGCGTAAAAGACTTCTTTACCAATATCAATACGATACAAGGGTGGCATGGCAACATAAACATGCCCTGCTTGTACCAGCGGTAAAAAATGTTGAGTAAATAAAGCACATAATAAGGTGGCAATATGGAGGCCGTCGGAGTCAGCATCGGCCAGAATACAAATTTTACCGTAACGTAATTCAGATAAATCATCGCTATCGGGATCGATACCTAAGGCAACAGAAATATCATGAACTTCTTGCGAGGCAAGGATTTGTCCTGAGTCAACTTCCCACGTATTAAGAATTTTACCTCTAAGTGGCATAATGGCTTGTATTTCACGGTCACGTGCTTGTTTAGCACTACCGCCAGCAGAGTCACCTTCCACTAAAAATAATTCTGTGCGTAATAAATCTTGACTACCACAATCGGTCAATTTTCCGGGTAACGCAGGGCCTTGGGTAACTTTTTTTCGTATAACTTTTTTACTTGCTCGTAGTCGTTTTTGAGCGTTATTGATACAAAAATCTGCGAGACTTTCGGCAATGTCGGTGTGTTCATTTAGCCATAAACTAAAAGCGTCTTTCACTACCCCGATGACAAATGCTGCACATTGGCGTGATGATAAACGCTCTTTGGTTTGACCAGCAAACTGTGGATCTTGCATTTTTATCGATAATATATAACTACATTTGTCCCAAATATCATCTGGGGTTAGTTTAATACCACGAGGCACTAAGTTACGAAACTCGCAAAATTCACGCATCGCTTCTAATAAACCTTGGCGCAAACCGTTAACGTGTGTACCGCCTGAGATAGTAGGAATTAAGTTAACATAACTTTCGCCTATGCCTTCTCCACCTTCAGGTAGCCACGTTACAGCCCAGTCTGCGGCTTCACTTTGCGAAGAAAACACGCCAACAAAAGGTTCTTCCGGTAAAGTAATATAGCCTTTAACCGATTCTTTCAAATAATCGGTTAAGCCATCTTCATAGCACCATTCGTACTTTTTATTTTCAATTTTGTCGTGAAATTTAAGGGTTAAGCCGGGGCATAATACGGCCTTTGCTTTTAATAAATGGGTCAGCTTTAACACTGAAAATTTAGGGGAGTCAAAATAGCTAGGATCAGGCCAAAACTTTACTCGTGAACCGGTATTACGTTTACCAACAGTGCCCGTTTCAGTTAACTCTTCAACCTTGTCGCCATTTTCAAAAGCCATTTCATAGACAGTGCCGTTACGCCTTACGGTAACATCTACACGCGTGGATAAGGCATTAACCACCGAAATACCGACACCATGTAAGCCACCAGAGAATTGATAATTTTTATTAGAAAATTTCCCCCCCGCATGTAACTTACAAAAGATGAGCTCAACCCCTGAAACCCCTTCTTCTGGATGGATATCCGTTGGCATACCTCGACCATCATCAATGATCTCTAATGATTGATCGGTATCTAGCACCACTGAAATATTTTGTGCATGACCTGCCAGCGCTTCATCCACTGAGTTATCAATAACTTCTTGACCTAAATGATTAGGGCGAGAGGTATCGGTATACATACCTGGGCGACGGCGAACGGGTTCTAAACCGCTTAGTACTTCAATGGAGTCGGAGTTATATTGGTCGGTCATTTTTATATAGTATCTTTATAAATATTATTTTTGTTTGATGTTTTTACTGTATTAAAAACGGTTGAGTTGAAAAAAGTCTGCTATTGCCGGTAAATGTTGTTCAAAATCGACAAAACTATGATCACCACCTTCCTCTACGACTAGTCGACAGTGTTGGTATTTTTCAACTGCATGTTGGTAATTTAACACTTCATCATCGGTTTGTACCATAACTAGATAATTATTTTTTTGCTGGGTAGTAAAACTAGGCGGCTTTTGTTCAATTACTTTGAGCTCAACCATATGCTCTCTAGTCACTTGATAAACCTCTTTAGTATAGGGATTTACTTGCTCTCCAAGATAGTCTTCAAGTAATTCAAAGGGCTTAATAGCCGGGTTAATCAGTACACTTGGCACATTATATTTCTCTGATAAATAATGTGCAAAATATCCACCTAATGATGAGCCCATTACGTACCATGAACTATTGGTTTGAGATGATTGAATGATCTCTTCTAATTGATTAATAGCCCCTTTGGGATTACTGACAAGTTGCGGACAATGAAAATTAATATCAGGAAAGTTATTGAGAAAATATTGTCGTGTTTGCTCTGCTTTTACTGATAAAGGTGAGGAGTTAAAACCATGTATATAAAGAATTTTTTTTTGCATTTTGTGTACTTCTGCTTATTGTTCTTCTAACCGATTAGCTATTTTTAAGGGGTAATTATTTCAGTGGCAATTGTACCATTGCCATTAAGGTATAATAATCGATAACTGGGCATAATAGAGGCCATTGTTTCTTTCGTATCCCCAAATTGAACAGACGTTGCTGGGCAAGTATAAATATCAACCTGGTCTTTAGACAGATGGCTAGCTCGGTGTACATGCCCACAGGCAATAGCTTTTATGTTCATATTCTTAGCATTTAATTGATTAACCGCTTGCCAAAAAATGTCCTGATTCATTAAGCCATGTTTATCAATATAGTAACCTATATCTACAGGGTGATGGTGCATCATCAGTAATTGAAATTTATTTTGGTCAATCCGATGAGGTAATTCATCTAAAGCTTTTTCGGTAACCAAGCCTGATGGTGTCTCACTTTTACTGTCTAATAATTGTAGCTGCCAAAAATCATGGCTGATAATGTTATTGGTTTGAAAATGAGGCGCAGTTAAATACTTGGCAATCATCTGTTTGTCATCGTGATTACCCGCTAAAAAATATACCGGGATAGTAAAGTTAGCCAGTGCGACAGTTTCAACAAAATATTGATAAGATAATTCAGTATGATCTTGAGTGAGATCACCGGTAAATACCGCACAATCGATAGTCTCTCGCAGCGCAATATCCGTTAACACTTGTGTTAAGTTTTGCCAAACATTCGCACCAAAATGTTCGGAATTTTTATCGGAAAACAAGTGACAATCGCTAAATTGGGCAATAGTAAATGCTTTATTTATAATAGTCATAGGCTAAGCTTGTAACTCAACATTAACTTGTCCATGCGTTAAGCAAAGGTGTAGCCATTCATTCAAAAATTGATTGATTTGTTGTTTCTCATCTTGTTGATGCATGTGTTTATTTGGATAATCGTAACGAGGTTTTACTTGGTGAATATCTTGACTACTAATCACCTCTGCCATGCGAGCATCGTGATATAAACGAATAGACATACGAGGATGCAAAGAATTAAGTAAGGTTTTATTTGTCGATTTTTTTTGCTCGAAGCATTTTTGTTCAAGCACTTTCTGTTCAAACGTAATGAGCGAAGTATAACGAGTCACTTCATTTACCGTTATCGCATAGGCCAGATGGTCATTAATAAAAAAATGTCGCTGTTGATAAAGCTGGGTTTTATCTGCTTGTATTTTTAAAAATAAAAAGTAATTATTGGCACACAAAGACATCAAACTAACGAGGTTAGGCTGATATTTTTTTCTGTTATTAACTTGACTACTTGGGAAAAAACTCACTTACAACAATCCTATTTTATCGCTATTCTATGGCACTATGTTCTGTGGCCCTATGCTATTTTATTGTTATAGTAGCTGTTATACCAATGGCAATAATTATCGCACTTAGGCACAGCCTACAAATTTTCATAATTTATTGCTAACCATTGTAAGCCAATTACGGCTGCAGCATTACAAATTTTTCCCTCATTAAGTAATGCTAACGCATCGTTGCGTGACACAAGGTGTAGCATAATATCCTCATTCTCATTGGCTAAACCATAAACACTGCCGGGTGAAACTATATTGCTATCAAACGTTGCCCTGTATAAATAAATGCATTCACTGGTGCCGCCGGGGCTAGAGAAATATTTCATAATCAGCTTTATTGATTCTGCCTTTAACTCAATATTGGCTTCTTCTTTCGCCTCACGAATGGCAACATCAATTGCACTTTCGTTATCATCAAACATACCGGCAATAAACTCAAGCATCCACGGTGTTTCATTTGTTCGTAATACACCGGGTCTAAATTGCTCTAATAACAGTAGCGTGTCTTTTTTTGGATCATACAACATAACCACAACCGCATCACCACGCTCAAATATTTCACGGGTAAATGATTTACTTTGTTCGCCAGAAAATAATTTATGATTTAGATGGTATTCATTCATCTTAAAAAACCCGTCATATTTGGTTTCAATGCTAGCGATAGACACGTCTGTTTTATCATATTGAAGCATCGAAACTTGCTTTTTTTTATTATCTTGCATAAACAATCTCTTTTTAATAATAATTTGTTACACTAGTAAGCACTTATTTTATTTGGTTAATTTAAAAATCCATGTAGGATACCGTACCTAACTAACAACTAACATCGTACAACTAACAATAATTAGAGTGAAGTTTATTATCATTTTACTCAAGGAAAATCTTACTCATGAAAAAAAGCTTAAGTACTTTGATTATAGCTGCTGCAATGGCAACAAGCGGTAATTCACAAGCAGATGATTTACTTTCGGTCTATCAACAAGCGCTACTAAATGACCCCACCGTATTAAAAACTCAAGCACAATTTACAGCAAGTAAAGAAGATATTATTCAAGCAAGATCCGCTCTACTGCCACAAATTGATGCAACAGGATCTTATGTAAAAAGAGAAGCTGAATCACAAAACTTCAATGATGCTTTTGGTCCTCTTGCCGCACTTGTTACCAGTATTTCCGATACTTATAGTTATGGTGCCAGTTTAAATATGCAGCTTTATCAACACGATACATGGTTGCGTATGAATAATGCAAAAAAAGCAGCACACCGTAGCGACTTAAGTTATTTATCATCAAAGCAAGATTTAATTGTTCGTGTTAGCAAAGCTTATTTTGACTTACTTGCTGCAAAAGATGATCTTGAATTTGCTCAATCTGAGAAAGCAGCTATTGGCCGTCAACTTGAACAAACAAAGCAGCGTTTTTCTGTAGGCTTAACCGCCATTACCGATGTGCACGAAGCACAAGCACAATATGACAATGCAGTTACCGCTGAAATTAGAGCTGAAAATAACATTTATACTGTTGAAGAAGCTGTGCGTGTTATCACTAGTTATTTGCCTAGAGATATCAGTATTTTAAACACTGCACGATTTAGCACCGCTCGCCCAACACCCGATAGCGCGAACGACTGGCAAAAATTAGCTGAAGCAAAAAATATTGATTTACTGGTGGCAAAAGTAGGCGTTGATATTGCCAAAGAAAATATTAATATTGCTCAAGCTGGTCATTACCCAACAATTGATCTAAATGGCCAATGGAACAACTCTAAAAGTAGCGATGAATATGATATTACCGGCGGCGAGAGCTTTAAGTTTCCTGAAACACCTTATTTTACTAGTAAATCTATTACGGTAAGTTTAACAGTGCCTATTTATTCTGGGGGTCAAACATCAAGCCTTGTGAGACAAACCCAACAAAATTACGTTATTGCCAGTCAAGACTTATCATTAACTCACAGAGATACTGTTCGCACAGTTCGAAATAGTTATAACACCGTAATCGCTGATATTTCAGCCATTAAATCTTTAGAGCAATCAGTACTTAGTGCCGAAAAAGCATTAGAGGCTACTGAGGCAGGTTTTGAAGTAGGTACCCGTACCATTGTCGATGTACTCAACAGCACACGTAATTTATATGACGCAAAGCGGAACTTATCAACAACACGTTATGGTTATATTCAAAATATTTTATTATTAAAACGTGCTGCAGGAACCATTTCGGATGAAGATATCAAAGCAATTAACTCAGGCTTAATCGCGCAGAGATAAGCGCCTATTTAACCAAT
>TARA_R110001583_G_scaffold14664_2_pt1 | contig 25980 bp, 22 predicted proteins | sample TARA_R110001583 | Tara Oceans TARA_R110001583 (sample SAMEA4398432) | marine metagenome | biome: Polar Biome; feature: [MES] marine water layer (ENVO:01000295) within the mesopelagic zone...; material: water (ENVO:00002006), including particulate matter (ENVO:01000060) such as...... | reverse complement strand
TAAAAATACTACTGCTACTTTTTTCATGATTGTTGTTTTTAGTACTTCTACCCAATTATAGGATAAAAGTGATTGATGAATTGATGAATACTTGTTTATCAAAAGCGCTAATTTAATTTGGGGATTAGCGCTTTTTGACTATTATTTAATTCCCCTTTTTTGATGCTTTACCTAATTGGTCACCTCCTGGTAAATCCATTTTATCAGTCAACTGCGATACCGATCGTAAATTGATATCTCCTGTTAAGGATAGTAAAACCGTTTCTAGTTTTTTACCATTGATGTCTATATCCATATCTTTCATACCGGTTACAAACATTAAAAGCTCTTTTACATGGTCGCTGTCTTTACCTTCCTTTACATAAAATTTCACATTAGAACCACCATCCCTAACTCGCATTAATTCTTCAAATGATGAACTTTTTAAGCGATTGGTCACCCAATTATCTACATCTTTAGAAATGGCTGCATCATCGGTTGTAATTACTTTAAAGCTTGTAATTGAATTTACGAGTTCAAAAAACTCTTTTGCTTCTGGATCATCAGAGCTTACGCTCATTTTACCTAACATTTGAAACATCTTAGGTTGCATGGCAACAAAGGTTACTTTGTCATTATCTTCGTATTTATCGAAAATATCTTGAGCTCTTGAAATAATCGGAGCCAGCACCAACATCGTTAATAGTATTATCTTTTTCATTGTAATTATTTTTTCGTTAAAAATTTATTTGTTGTTTTTTCAAATTCCTCTAAATAGTACAATTGCTCAGTACCTTTATTGAAATTCATTGCTAATAAGGCAAAAGCCTCTTGTGCAGACTCAATTTCCTCCTGTGTATACTCGTCTGCTAAAGTAACTGGGGCTGGCGTTGGTTGATACATATACAACCCGACCATAAAGACTGCTATCGCGGCAACAGAAACCCATTTCAAATAATTTTTTCTAGGTTTTAATGGGATCTGCTTTGTAAAGCGTTCTTCTTTTGCTTTTGTGAAATAATTGAACAAAGGTGCATGCTTCTCTAAATGAGATGCGACATTCTCTTCTGAAAAATACGCCCTAAGGGTTTCTTCTTCAGCAACCGTAGTCGTGGCTTCAAAATATTTCTCTATTAATTTTTCTATGTTATGCAATTCCATAATTATGCTTTTCCATTAATTTTTTACGTACGGTTTTTCGTGCTCTGGACAAGGCTACCCGTATAGCTGTAGGTTTCATATCCAATAATTTTTCTATCTCTTCGTATTCATACTGCTCTACATCTCTCAACTGTAACACCATTTTTTGTTGCTCTGGTAATTCGGCCATAATGCGTTCAACCCAACTTATGCTATCCTTGGCTTCTAACTCACTTTGTAAAGATGTGCTTGAATCGGTATAATTACTGTGAACCAATTTCAAATTACTAGCTTGTTTAGATTTCAACCTGTCCAAACAGAAATTCTTTGTCATTGTCATCGCAAATGCCTCAACATTATTATAGGTCTCCATTTTATTTTTCTTTGCCCATAATTTAATAAGGATCTCTTGCGTAGCATCTTCAGCCTCCTCCGTCGAAACCAACAACCTTTTGGCCATGCGGAACAACTTATCCTTAAATGGTAATACAATATTTAAAAACTCTGTTTGTTTCATTTTGGTTTGGCTGTTCATAAGCTTGCTAACAGGCTTACAAAAAGAAGACGAAGTTGAACGATTTTTGTTACAATTAATTTTTAAATAGATAGCTAGTACCTAAATTTAACATCCTTATACCGCTTATATACGTACTTACATAAACATTTATTTTTGTATTGAACAAAATACCCTCGAAAGTGGAATGTTTATTGATATAAATAAAGATTAAAAAAAGCTATGAAAAAATTTTTCCTATCCCTCCTATGCCTAGGAATCATTGTTGTCTCTTGTAATAAAAATGATGATGACCCAATAATTGAAGAAGAAGAAATCGAAATTCCTGAAGAAGAAGTACCGGTTGTAGTTGATATTGAAGTTCAAAATTTTTTTTGGCAAACTCTAAATAGCTACTATTTTTGGCAAGGTGATGTACAAGATTTAGCAGATGACCGTTTTGATACCCAAGCTGGTTATGAAGAATTTCTTGCTGAAAACCCTATTCCTGTAGATTTTTTAGAAAACAAACTACTTTTCTCAGAAGACAGATTTACATTTTATGATGAAGATTATACTGAATTAGTAAATAACTCTGCAGGTGTATCTAAAAGTAATGGTCTACAATTCGGACTTTCATTAATCGGGGATACAGATGATGTTTTCGGTTATGTAGAATATATCATCAAAGATTCGGATGCCTCTAATCAAGATATCAAAAGAGGTGAAGTATTTACTGGGGTTAACGGTACGCGCTTAAATCGAGATAACTATATTAACCTTCTATTCGGTGATAATGACACCTATACTTTAAACATGGCCGAAATAGTAGATAATACAATAAGCCCAATTGATAAAGAAGTTACATTAACAAAAGCTGAAGGTTTACAAGAAGATCCTATTTTGGTAACCAATGTAATTACTTCTGGAGATAGAAAAATTGGATATTTCATGTACAATCAATTTGTTCCTGGAACCGAAGATGCCATGAATGCTGTATTTGCAGATTTCATGTCTCAAGGGGTAACCGACTTAGTATTAGATTTACGATATAACCTAGGTGGCAGAGGTACAACTGCAGCGGTATTAGCCAGTTTAATTCATGGCACAAATACTGCAGATTTGCTATTTAGAACAATATACAATTCTAAATTACAAGCCGTTTTTGATAGCAGCGACACCGATAACTTTTTTGTAAAAACTACAGGTACCGTCAGTGGTAGTTCAAATGCAGCTTTAAATACATTGAATCTAAGTCAAGTGTATATAATCGCTACAGAAAGTTCTGCTTCTGCAAGTGAATTGGTCATGGTTGGCTTAGAACCCTATATGGATGTTGTACATATTGGTACTACTACAGTTGGTAAAAATCAAGGGTCTGTATTATTTGTTGATGATCCAGAAGGAGGTAATGTTTATGACGAAACAAGAGTAGATAATATAAACCCTAATGTACAATGGGGATTACAGCCTATAATTAGCAGAGTAGAAAATAGCGCTGGTTTTTCTGATTATGCTGATGGTTTAATACCAGATATTAAACTTGAGGAAGATATTACCAACTTAGGAATTCTTGGTAATGCCAATGAGCCTCTATTAGCAAGAGCAATACAAGAAATTACGGGAATAGGCGCCAAAAGAAGTTTTGAGGTGACTATACCTGCTCGTGTAATTTCAAGTTCTAAGCTTTATAATCCTAAAAATGCGACATTATTATTGAATAAAAACATTTCAGATTCTAAAAATCCTTTATTACCAAGGAAATAAATCTAAAACATTTCAGTTTCTCTATTTATGAAGAAGGCTTTATTATTATTATTATTTACCGCAGTTATATTTTCGTGTTCTAAGGATGATGATTTATCATTACCTAAAACAATTGACCCAGATGGTTCAGCCGATGTAGAAGTTCAAGATTTTATGTGGAAATCAATGAATTTTTGGTATTTCTGGCAATCCAATGTAGATGATTTGGCTGATGACCGATTCGAAAATACAGATGAAGGTCGTGCAGCATATACTGCTTTCTTAGATTCAGAAGATAATCCTGCTGAATTTTTTGAAAATAAACTGCAGTACATCGAGGACCGATTTAGTTTTTATAACTCCGATTATCGTGAGCTTACCAATTCTTTAGCAGGTATCTCTAAAAGTAATGGTTTGGAATTCGGACTGGTCCGTTTTCAAGACAGTGAAGAATTATTTGGTTTTGTACGTTACATCGTACCTAATTCAAATGCATCAAATGTAGCTATTCAACGTGGTGATTTATTTACAGGTGTTGACGGTCAAACCTTAACATTAGATAACTACACATCATTACTTTTCGGAGCAAATGACACCTATACTTTAAATATGGCAGATTTTTCGAATGGTAACGTTTTACCTAACGAAGAAGAGGTTACACTTACTAAAGAACAAGCACTTTCTGAAAATCCAGTTTTTATTTCTAAGTCTTTCGAAATTGCAGGAGAAAATATTGGCTACATCATGTATAACCAATTTACCAATGAATATGATGATGACCTCTATGCTGCCATAGTAGCTTTAAAGTCTGCAGGTATTACCAATCTAATTATGGATTTGCGATACAACCCAGGTGGTTCTGTAAATACCACTCGTCTGCTTGCTAGTATGATTTATGATACGAATACATCTGATATTTTTTTAAGAAAAAGATACAACGATAAACTTCAAGAACAATTTAACGATAGTCAACTAGAAGTTTATTTTGCTGATAAAGTTAATGGTAAGACTATTAACTCATTAGGCTTCTCTAAATTATATGTTTTAACCTCTTCAAGTTCTGCATCAGCAAGCGAATTACTAATCAATAGTTTAGAACCTTATATTGATGTTATTCAAATTGGAGACGTTACCCGAGGAAAAAATGAATTTTCAACTACATTAGTTGACGATCGCGATAATTCTTACTTGTATACTCCTTCACGAGTAGACAAAATCAATCAGAACAATCTTTGGGCCATTCAACCATTGATTGGTAGAAACGAAAATGCGGATGGTTTTTTTGATTTCACGAGCGGTCTACAACCAGATATTATTCTAAAGGAAGATTACGGTAACCTTGGTATTTTAGGAGATCAAAATGAACCTTTATTAGCTAAAGCTATTGAGGCTATTACTGGACAAACTGGTAAACGTGATTTCACCGTTAACAATCCGATAGATGTTTTTATCAGTTCTAAAGTGAATAATCCTATTAATAATAAAATGATTGATGATACGGTTTACGATTTAGAGTTTTAGAGTTTTAGACCAATTAAAAACAAAAAAAAGGACAGCTAAATAGCTGTCCTTTTTTACTTATAAACTCATTTTAAATCCTAATCGTAAATTTCTTCCTTTAGTAGTATAATCTACTAACTCTGTATATTTTTCATTCAAGATATTATCAACACCAATAAAAGCTCCAAACCTTTTGGAAAAATCATGTTTCAATTGCAGGTTTGCCAAACTAAAACTTCCTAAAGTTACTTCTGAAAAGGTTGCAAAATCAGTATCTGTTCTGTCAGAAACATATTGGTAAGTAAGACCTATAAATGTTTTTACACCAAGGGTATAACCTAAACTCACATTAACCTTATTCTTTGGAACTCTGAGCGCTAAGCCTTCTTTAGAATTCGTAAGCGTATAGTTCGCATCAATAGTCAAACCTTTAGTAGGTTTAGAACTAAAGCCTACCTCTACTCCATTAAAATGAGCCGTATTTTCAGAATTACGATATTGACTTTCAAAGGTATTTGGATCTATGGTTACATATTCAATACGATCATCTTCCGTTCTATTAAAATAAACGGCATTTATCATAAGCTTATCTGATATTCTATATTCAACACCACCTTCTAGGGTAGTATCTTCCTCAGGATTCAAATCTTGATTAGCTCCAAATGGGCCATATAATTGTGATAAATTCGGTGCTATATATGAGGTAGCATATGAACCTAAAAACTTTAAATACCCAGAATTTATATTAATTCTGTAAGATGGATTAATGTTATAAATAAAATTTGAACCGTAGTTACTATGATTATTAAGACGAACCCCAGCATTTAAGTTCAAACCCTTTTCGCCAACATATACCATGTTCACATAAGGATCAACAGTGTTAGAATTCTGCTCTTCGGAAAATAATGTCTGATTATCAATATAATTCAAACCAACTATGGTATGAAATTTTTCAACAAACGTATACTTGTTAAAAACATCTAATACATACGAACGAGAATCATAAGCTGCCGGAAAACTCGATACAAAAGACCTATCAATTTGGTTGAATGCCGTATTCACATGTATACTCCCCTTTTCATAACTATACTTAGAAGCTAATCCAAATCGTGACTGCTCGCTGGTGAATGAAAAATCGGCATCTTCAATTGGAAAGCCATTGTCATAATCGCTATTTAATTTATTATAAAATGCAGAAGCTGTAATATCAAAATGTTTAGAAATTTGATAACCAATTTTCACATTCCCATCAATTCGTGAAAATGCATCTGCTTCAGTACCGATGGCTGCAGATAAACCATCTGTAAATTGATGACCTCCAGAAGCCAAAAATGTCAACTTTCCCTTTATAGCACTAAGGTTCACTGTGTTTGAAAAATCAGAAATGTTATAATTCTGATTATCCTCAGATTGGTTGGTACCCATACTAGAAAGTAAATCTAGAGAAAAACCCACCGTTTTAACTTTTTTCGTAGTTATGTTAATTACTGCTGTTGCTGCTGAATTTCCATAAAGTGTACTTGCAGCTCCTTTTAAAATTTCAATACTTTCTATTTGAGAAGTATTCAAAAGCCTAAGGTCATATTCGGCGCTTGTTCCAGAAGGGTCTGAAACTTGTATACCATCGATAATGACCAAAACTTGACGATTATTACCTCCTCTTACATAGGCAGATAAGTTCTGACCGGCATAACTTCTGGTTCCGTTTATTTCAATGCCGCTTTTAGTATTGATAATTTCTGCAACAGAGCGTCCTTGGTTTTGTTCCAATTCTTTTTGAGAAATGGAAATTACCGTCTTACCGGAGTTTTCACGTTTTAGCTCAAAACGTGAATCACTAACGACAACTTCGTCTAATTGTAATGGATTAATGGAATCTTGTTGTTGCTGTGCACCCACTTTGGCGCATAGTAATACTGTGACCGTTGGCCACAAAAAATAATTTTTCATTCGTTTAAATTCATAAACGGGAGCATAGTATGTCTGTACCCATACGTAAACCTCTATCCCGAAAGTTTAACATTTCTTGTTTGAATAAGGCAGGTCTCCTGACTTGTTTTATGCTATTCCGCCTTCCCATGTTTTCTGAACCGGTTCAGTTGACAAAGTGGCTTTGAAGAAAATAACATCTTCTTAAAAGAAGTGCCAAACGGAATCTATTTGCCAATAGCGTAGTTTGACATAAACTTACAGTTGCGGGAACAGTTCCGGATTTAAACCGGATTCCCTTTTAATCTCGCTACAAAAAGCAGTGAAAACCAAAATTCACGGCGAAAGTAAACATTTAGTTTAATCTTTCTAAGTAAACTTTTATAATACTACTTTTGAAAAATAGATGTAAATCATAGATGTTCAAACACCTACTCATTTTAATATTTCTACTTTTTTTATGCGGATGCAGACAGCAAAAAAAAGATTCGGTACCTGTACAAATTCAAGAAAGCGTTACTTCTATTACGCATGCCAAAGGTTTTACCATCGAGAATTTGTCATCGGGTATAACGGTAATTAAAGTATTGGTACCCTGGCCAAATGCAGACATAACCTATACCTATGCTTTGATCCCCAAAGAAATTCAAGCAAAGGTGAACATAAACAGAAATGACTATGACGCTATTGTTGCGGTTCCTGTAGAAAATGTGGTGGTAACCTCAACAACTCACATACCCGCATTAGAGGAGCTAGGGGTATTGAATAAGCTTATTGGATTTCCAGATACCAAGTATATTTCATCAAAAAATGCCAGAACTCTAATTGATGAGGGCAAAATAAAAGAATTAGGTATTAATGAAAATTTAAACACCGAAGCGGTTTTAGCATTACAACCTGATGTCATATTTGGGTTTGCCATCAATGGTGGTAATAGTATTTATGAAACTATTCAACGGTCGAATATACCTGTCGTTTATAATGGTGATTGGGTAGAAGAAACTCCTTTAGGCAAGGCAGAATGGATAAAGTTCTTTGCTCCCTTTTTTAATAAGTCAACAGAAGCGAATACCATTTTTGGGGAAATTGAAAAATCATATCTCGATGCAAAAGAATTGGCCGCTACCGCTACAATTAAGCCTACTGTACTCAGTGGGGCTCTTTACAAAGATGTTTGGTATTTACCAGGCGGTAAGAGCTGGGCAGCTAATTTCTTAAAAGATGCCAATGCAGAATATCTTTGGAATAATGACCCTGAAAACGGAAGCCTATCTCTAAGTTGGGAAAGCGTGTTGGATATTGGCAAGCAGGCTGACTATTGGATTGGTCCTGCTCAGTTTTCAACCTATCAAGAAATGGAATCATCGAGTAATCATTATAAACAGTTTGATGCTTTTCAAAATAAAAATATATTTACCACTGCAAATACTTTAGGTGAAACTGGTGGTACACTATATTACGAACTAGCCCCACAAAGACCCGACTTAGTATTGAAAGATTTAATTCATATTTTACACCCGGGTTTACTACCAAATTATAAACCCTTCTTTTTTAAACCGTTACTTTAATTGTCAAAACAACCTACATTCGCTATTCATTTTATAGTTCTACTTTTTGGGCTAATTGCATGCTTTGTAATTAATATAAGTTTGGGTTCGGTTAGCATATCGTTTATCGACACCATTAAAGTAATTTTCAATTCAGCTACAGAAGAGTCTTCAAACACGTATATTATTTGGAATTATAGAATACCCAAAGCACTAACTGCTATTTTCGTTGGTAGCGGACTGTCTTTAAGCGGGCTTTTGATGCAGACGTTGTTTCGAAATCCTTTAGCTGGCCCTTATGTTTTAGGCATTAGTTCTGGAGCAAGTTTAGGTGCTGCGTTATTAATAATGGGGTCTTCCCTATTCTCAGGATTATTGACCTTTTCGGCATTTAATGATATTACTTTGGCAATTGCCTCTAGCTTAGGTAGTTTTCTAGTTCTGATAGTTGTCTTATCGGTTGCTACTAAAGTAAAGGATACTATGGCACTTTTAATCATTGGGTTGATGTTCGGGAGCATCACCGCCGCTATAGTTAGTGTTCTTTCCTATTTCACAAAGGCAGAGAAACTTCAGCAATATATCTTTTGGTCTTTTGGAAGCCTAGGCAACCTTTCTTGGAAACAATTAGCAATAGTTGCTATTTGTACAATACTTGGTATTCTATTAAGTATTCTATCCATCAAATCACTTAATGCCTTTTTACTAGGAGAAAACTATGCAAAGAGTTTGGGTGTTCGATTACAAAAATCACGTTACACCATAATTGTCGCAACAGGACTTCTTGCTGGCTGCATTACTGCTTTTGCAGGGCCAATAGCCTTTGTTGGCTTGGCAGTACCTCATGTTACACGACAATTATTTCATACTACAGATCATAAAATACTTATACCTGCAGTACTTTTTTGTGGTGCTATTTTAATGCTTGTTTGTGATACCATAGCCCAAATGCCAGGTTCAGTAAGTGTTTTACCCATAAATGCTATAACTAGTATTTTTGGTGCACCTGTTGTTATTTGGTTACTTATTCGTAAAAAGAAAATGATATTTTAATTTAAATGACATCAAGCCATTAAAAATACAAGCCTAAATAGCACTTTAAAAGTCAATGATTTGTCCGTTGGTTATGACAAAAAAGTCATTGCTTCTGCTATTTCTTTTGATATCAAAAAAGGTGAGCTTGCTGCTATTGTAGGTATTAACGGAATTGGAAAATCTACCTTAATACGCACCATTGGAAAGTTTCAACCAAAGATTTCTGGTTCTATAAACATTGATGGTAATGAACTTGAAACTTTCGATGAGCTAGAAATGGCTACGAAAGTAAGTGTGGTGTTAACAGAACCTATTGCATCAAAAAACCTATCTGTAAAAGAATTATTGGCATTAGGTAGACAACCATACACCAATTGGTTAGGGAAATTATCGGCAGAAGACATTTCTATTATTAATAATTCTGTAACACTACTTGAGCTTGAAACCTTCTTAGATAAGAAGTGCTTTGAATTGAGTGACGGGCAATTACAACGTGTGCTGATCGCCAGAGCTTTAATTCAAGATACCGATATAATTCTGTTAGATGAACCTACAACACATTTAGACTTATACCATAAAGTTCAAATTTTAAAATTATTGAAATCAATTGCCCATAAAACCAATAAAGCGATTCTTTTCACTAGTCATGAAATAGAATTAGCTATTCAGTTGTGTGATAAGATGTTGATTTTAGATGGTGTAAGCAATGTATTTGATGAACCATGCAAGCTTATTGAAAACAAAAGTTTCGAGACCCTTTTCCCGTCTGATATGATTTCCTTCGACCCTAATACCGGGTCATTTAAAATCAAAAAATAAAGCTATCCCTATTTTAATTAAGATTATATATGTTAATTAAAACAAGTTATGCTCTCAAAACTTTAATAGGTGATCCAGTATCTTTACAACTTCTTTAGATAAGTAATGAACGAAATTTATATATATCTTCTTGTTGGTATCCTATGTCTTGCTATAGGATATTTTCTTGGGACCTATATTCAGCACCTTAAAACTAAATCGAAACAAAGTGCCTTAGAGGAACGTGAGCAGCAAATGCACAACAATCTATCTGTACTACAAGATCGTTTAAAAGATGCCGAGCAATATAGACTAGGTCTACAATCAGAAAAAGAAAATCTTGGAAACCAAATTGTACGGTATCAGGCAGACTTAGAAAATCTTCAAAATAAAAATAGAGAGCAGAAAGAAGAAGTAGAAAAACTTCAAGAAAAATTCACCAAAGAATTTGAAAATCTTGCCAATAAAATATTAGAAGAAAAGAGCTTAAAGTTTACAGAGCGTAACGAAAAGAATATCAAGGATATTCTAACTCCCTTAAATGAGAAAATTCAACTTTTTGAGAAAAAGGTAGAAGCTAGCCAGAAAGAAAATATAAGTATTCACTCTGCTTTGAGAGAGCAACTTCTAAATCTACAGTCCCAAAATTTAAGGATTACCCAAGAAGCAGAAAATTTAACCAAAGCCTTAAAAGGTGATAGTAAAATGCAAGGTAATTGGGGCGAGTTGGTTTTAGAACGTGTCTTAGAAAAATCGGGACTAGAAAAAGACAGAGAATATACCGTACAACAGAGTTTTACCCGAGCCGATGGTAGTCGTGTATTACCCGATGTTATCATCAACCTACCAGATGGAAAGAAAATGGTAGTAGACTCAAAAGTATCTCTAACCGATTATGAGCGCTATGTAAATGCAGATGAAGAATTTAGAGAGAAGCATTTGAAAGATCACATTAATTCTCTTAGAAGACATGTAGACCAATTATCTGCAAAAAAATATGAAGATCTTTATGAAATGGAAAGTCCCGATTTTGTATTGATGTTCGTTCCAATAGAACCTGCTTTTGCCATAGCCATCAACCAAGATAATTCTTTATACAATAAGGCCTTTGAGCAAAATATAATTATTGTAACCCCTTCTACCCTTCTTGCTACCTTACGCACTATCGATAGTATGTGGAATAATGAAAAACAACAACGTAATGCTATTGAAATAGCACGCCAAGCTGGTGCGCTTTATGATAAATTTGAAGGTTTTGTTAGCGACCTTATGAAGGTGGGCAAGAAAATGGATGAAGCCAAAGGAGAATATCGTGGCGCCATGAACAAACTAGTCGATGGTCGTGGTAATATTGTCAATAGTATTGAGAAATTGAAAAAAATGGGGGCTAAGGCAAAAAAATCTATTCCAGAATCTTTATTAAAAAGGGCAATAGAAGATGAGGATTTTGAAGAAGAACCAAAATTAAAATAAGCACTAATTATTAATAGAAAACATCCCTATGAAAAAAATACTATCACTAATCATTTTTGGCTTTATTGCCATCGCAGCATTATACTATGCCTTTATTTACTTTGTATCCTTCAGTGAGGGCGTACGCTCAGGAGAGTTAATTAAATTAACCCACAAAGGTGTTATAGCCAAAACATGGGAAGGTGAAATAAGCCAAGGAATCTCGGGTGCTCAAATATTTTCCTTTTCAATTTTGGATAAAGATAAAGAGGTCATAGAAAAAATGAAGGAATACCAAGGGCAATATGTAAAAGTGACTTATACTGAACGTTATGCGACCTTCTTTTGGCTAGGTGACACTAAATATTTTATCACCAATGTCGAAGCAGAACAATCACCACACTTTAGAAATTAGTAAAACCTTTTAATCATTTTACAATGGCAGATAACAACAAGCAAATAACAAAGTTTAAAAGTGTAAGAGATTCAAGAGTTTCAATAACTGAATTAATGCTTCCCTCCCATTCCAACTTCGGTGGTAAGGTACATGGTGGACATATTTTAAGTCTTATGGACCAAATTGCATTTGCCTGCGCTTCTAAGCACTCACAACATTATTGTGTAACAGCTTCAGTAAACAGAGTAAACTTTTTAAATCCAATTGAAGTTGGTGAGTTGGTAACATTAAAGGCCAGTATTAATTATACCGGCCGAACCTCTATGGTTGTTGGCGTTCGTGTCGAGTCTGAAAATATCACTTCAGGAACAAGAAAACATTGTAATTCATCTTACTTTACTATGGTTGCCAAAGGCCCTGATGGCAAAAATGTTCCTATTCCTGGTCTAATCGTAACTGATGATCAAGGCGTAAGAAGATTTGCCCGTAGCAAATACAGAAAATTAGAAGCTCAAGAAAGAGATACTAAATTTGAATCTAAAACCTTTATTTCTCATAATTATTTAAAGGAATTAGAAAGTGAGAATATTAAGATTGATCTAAAGTAAGTTGTTCAGCAGCAGCAGCATCTAAAAACCAAAATAAATCCTTTGTTTTTGGGGAAACATGACTTGCAGGATATTCTAAATAACCTTCTTCCCTATCTACAATGATTCTCACCTTTTCTGCTTTACTGTCGCCGGTAACCAAGAACACTACAGTTTTGGCATTATTAATAATTCTACCGGTTATAGAAACTCTTTTCTGACCTGATTCTGGATGAATAGCCACTTCGCAGTTATCTGGTGAAATCCACAAGTTCAGTTCATGCGGAAAAATTGATGCGGTGTGCCCATCATCGCCCATGCCCAAAATAACCATATCAAATTGTGGTAAACCCAGGGCTTTTGGCAATTCTGTTTCTAATAATTCTCCATAACGCTTGGCTTCCAATTTAGGGTCAGCCTCGCCTTTTATACGGTGAATATTTTCTTTTGGGATATTAACTTTAGAAATTAGGTGTTCTACCGTCATTCTATAATTACTTTGTTCATCGTCTGGTGCTACACAACGTTCGTCTCCCCAGTATAAATGAATAGCACTCCAATCTACATCGCTAGAAAATTCTTCTGCTAAAACATCAAATACTATCTTAGGTGTACTACCACCAGATAAGGCGATATGATATGTTTTTTGATTTGCTGATTTTTCAATTAAAAACTTTGAAAATTCCTCTGCAACCTTAACTTTATTTTGATATACTTTTACTTCCATTCTTACTTGTAAATTGTATTGTATTTTTTAAAATGTTTAGCAAATTACACAGAACCCTGGATCATCTGATAAATTCTCACTAGGATTACGCCATTCACTAAGTCCTTCAATTAAATCGTTTGCATTTTCAGGACCCCATACACCAGCTGCATACCCATACATTTTAACATCTTTACCATTTTGCCAGTAATCTAAAATCGGATCAACAAATGCCCATGCTGCCTCAACCTCATCTGCTCTAGCATATAATGTGGCATCACCTTGCATTGCATCGAGCAAAAGGCGTTCGTAAGCTTCCATTACGCGTGTTTCGCTTAAACTTGAATAGTAGAAATCCATATTAGCACGCTCTACTTCAAAACCTTGTCCTGGAACTTTAACTCCGAATTTTATTAATATACCTTCATCTGGCTGAATACGAATAACCAATTTATTATCCTTGTTACTCATGCTAGATTCTTTAAAGATCTGATGATGTGGCGTTTTAAAATGAATCACCACTTCCGTTACTTTGGTAGGCATTCGTTTAGCTGTTCTTACGTAAAAAGGTACATCTGCCCAACGCCAGTTATCCACAAAAAACTTAATGGCAGCAAACGTTTCTGTTGTTGAGTTTTTATCGACTCCGTCTTCTTCTCTATATCCTTTTACTTCTTGACCATCAATTTTAGATGCCACATATTGTGCTCTAATTGTGTTATCAAAAAGGGTTTTCTCATCGGTCATGATTTTAAGAGACTTCAAGGCCTTTAGCTTTTCATTACGTATCTCCTCTGCATCAGCACTTAATGGCGGTTCCATAACAATCAAAGCAACTATTTGTAATAAATGACTTTGAAACATGTCTCTCAATGCCCCTGATTTATCGTAGTATCCTCCTCTTTTTTCAACACCAACACTTTCTGCATTGGTAATTTCTACGTGGTGAATATAATTTCTATTCCAAAGTGGTTCGAAAATGCTATTCGCAAAACGAGTAACCAATAAATTCTGAACTGTTTCTTTACCTAGATAATGATCTATTCTGAAAATCTGACCTTCCTTAAAATACGTATGAAGTCCGTCATTTAATTCTTTCGCAGATTCTAGACTATAACCAAATGGTTTTTCAACAATTATTCTTCTCCATCCTTCCGTTTCATCATTTAACCCTTGATCCGATAAGTTTTTAGCTATTGGCTCATACAAGCTAGGTGGTGTAGATAGGTAAAATATATGATTACCTTCTGTACCATATTTTTGGTCAAGATCAGATATACGTTTTTCTAATCGTTCATAAGAAGTGTCGTAATCGGACCCTAAATCTTCATAGAATAATTTATTCGCAAATTTTTGAATGTATTCTTCATTATTATCCTTTCGGTCCTCTTCAAAATAAGGGCTTTCCAAAACGACTTTATTACGGAATTTTAAGTCGCCTAAATCACTTCTGCTCACCCCAAGTACAACAAAATTTTCAGGTAGATGGTTACCTTTATATAGGTTGAATATGGCAGGTATTAATTTTCTTGCGGTTAAATCTCCAGATGCCCCAAAAATAATGAGCATTTGATTGTCTGTGTTCTTCATAAACCCTTTCTATTCTTTATTCTCCAAATATCTTAAAAAGAAAGCCATTATAACACTTCTTTGCGATGGAATTTAGAAATAAAGTCAATATTTTAAATTATTTTTGATATGCATTAAGTCGTCAAAATTAAACAAAAAAAGATGGTGCGGCATTTTGTATTCTAATTTTAAAACATTGAATTTATGTATGATTTTGGTTTGGTAGGCCTTGGAGTAATGGGACGTAATTTTATCCTTAATGTAGCAGATAATGGATTTTCTGCTTACGGATATGATTTGGATGAGGAAAAAGTAAATTCTTTGAAGACTGAAGGTGGTGATTTGGAGAAAGTTGATGCTTCAACAAATATTAAAACATTTGTCAAAAATTTAAAACAACCACGCAAAATAATGTTATTAGTTCCGGCTGGTAAGATTGTTGATTCAGTGATTGACTCTTTACTTCCACATATTGACAAAGGAGATATTATTATTGATGGTGGTAATTCTTTCTTTACAGATACCGATCGTAGAGAAAATGAACTACAAAATAGGGCTATAAACTTTTTTGGTGCCGGCGTTTCTGGTGGTGCAAAAGGTGCTCGAAGGGGACCTAGTATTATGCCTGGTGGCTCAAAGTCTGCTTACGAACATATTAAACCAATATTCGAAGCTGTAGCTGCTAAATATGAAGGTGAACCATGTGTTGCTTATCTAGGTCCAAAATCAGCTGGTAACTATGTAAAAATGGTTCATAATGGTATTGAATATGGATTAATGCAATTAACCTCTGAGATTTATGATGTTCTCAAAAAAGGAGGTGATTATAACAATGATGAACTTCACGCCACTTTTTCAAAATGGAATTCAGGTAGGTTACAATCTTTCTTAGTTGAAATTACTTCTGAAATTTTTGAACAAGAAGATGATTTAGTCAAAGGTCGTTTGGTGGATCAGATATTAGATAAGGCAAAACAAAAAGGTACCGGTAAATGGACTAGTCAAAATGCAATGGATTTAGGTATACCAGTACCATCGATTGATGTTGCTGTGAGTATGCGTGAGCTTTCTGCATTGAAGGATGAAAGAATAAAAGCAGATGCACTTTATGACAGACCAGTAGTTGCACACATGGATAAGAATAAATTAGAGGAGCTTTCTGAAAAAGCCTTGTATTTCTCATTCATTATCACGTATGCACAAGGTTTACATCAATTGGCAGATGCTTCAAAAGAATATGGTTACAACTTAGATATTTCAGTAATTGCCAAAATATGGCGTGCTGGTTGTATTATACGTGCTGGCTTATTGGCCGATATTACTGAAGCTTTTAAAGCCGAACCAACATTGCCAAATCTTTTACTTTCGCCAAACTTTGTTAGTAAAATAAAGGATTCGGTAGGTGCCGCCAGAGAATTAGTTGCTTTTGGAGCACAAAACGGAATTCCACTTCCGGGATTATCAAATTCACTTACTTACTTTGACGCCTATACTTCTAGTAAATTACCTTTAAATTTAATTCAAGCGCAACGTGATTACTTTGGTTCTCATACATATGAGCGTTTAGACCGTGAAGGTATTTTCCATACAGAATGGGATGCATAATAATAGAATTTGAAAAAATTAACAATTATTTTAAGTAGTATTTGTCTTTCACTTGTTTTTCTAACATAGAAGGGCAAATACTATCTTAAATGATACACTTTTAAGACATGTTTATGTACCTATCTATTCCGATATATACAATCAGACTAGAGATACTAGAACATTGCTTACAGCAACCTTAAGCATTCAAAATACCAGTATCAAAGACAGTCTTTTTGTAAATAAGATTGATTATTACAATACCCAGGGAGATTTGGTGAGAAGTTATATTCATTCCCCTATTTACTTAAAACCAATGGAGTCTATTGATTATGTAATTTAGCAACAAGACACCTCTGGTGGTAGCGGTGCTAATTTTATAATAGATTGGTATTCTAAGAAACAAGTGAATCCCTTATTTCAGGCTGTAATGGTTGGTGGTTTGGGAGCACAAGCATTTTCTTTCACAACAGAAGGTATTGAGGTTGATCAAGAATAATTGATTTACCATAATTTACCTATCGACATAATCTTTTAGTACTAATGGATTACAATAACAAAAGTTTCAAACCAATACTAACTTCTGAAAATGGTGAAACAACTGAAGAAACCATTTTTCATTATAAACAAACAGAGGCTATTTTAGAAGCTGAATATCATGGCGGCTCAATTATTAAGGGACATTTAATTGGTGTAATAGACGAAAAAGGGAATATTGATATGCGCTATCATCAAATCAATACCAATGGAGAGCTCATGACCGGTGTTTGCCAATCTACACCTGAGATACTGCCTAATGGCAAAATAAGGCTACATGAAACATGGAAATGGACCTCTGGAGATGGTTCTATAGGAAAATCTACTTTGGAGGAAATTTAATATATCGATTTAAAATATGAAAACGTTCAAAAATAAAATAACGCTTATCACAGGTGGGGCTTCAGGTATTGGTGAAATTATGACGCGAATTTTGTTAGAACGTGGCGCGACTGTTATCATTTGGGATATTAATGAGGGAAATCTAGAAAGAGTTAAATCGAAATATTCTACTTTAGGAGAACTCACAGTAATGAAGGTAGACGTTTCTGAGATTTCTGAAATAAATAAAGCTGCATCACAAGTTATCACAACTTTTGGCGGTATCGATTTATTAATCAATAATGCTGGAATTATAGTTGGTGCCTATTTTCATGAACATTCAAAAGCTGATATCCAAAACACCCTGAACATCAATGCTAATGCACCAATACTTATAACACATGCATTTATTGACAATATGCTTACCAAGAATACAGGACATATATGCAATATCGCATCTTCTGGCGGATTATTATCCAACCCTAAAATGTCGGTTTATGTCGCTAGTAAATGGTCATTGATTGGTTTTTCGGATAGTTTACGCTTAGAAATGGAAAAATTAGGAAAGAATATTAAAGTAACTACAATAATGCCCTATTATATAAATACCGGCATGTTCGAAGGTGTTAAGTCAAAAATACCCATACTAGACCCAGAAGCAACTACATTAACTATTATAAACGCAATTTTAAAAAATAAAAAAATGGTGTCCATTCCCGGATACATTTATAGCGTGACACGTTTTGCGCAAGCTATTTTACCTATTTCAGTTTTTGATTGGTTTACAGGAAATGTTTTAGGTGTCTATAAAACTATGGAGAATTTTAAAGGCAGAAAAAGTTGAATTTAGAAAACCAAAGTAAATAAGTAGTTTATGCCGAATTATAAATACAGCATTTATGTAGTTGAATTATCTAAAAAGGTGTATTCAGAAAACAGAAAGTTTAGAGAAGCCAACCCTCAATTTAATGGTGTATTAGAATGCTTATATGTGGGGATGACTAGTAAAGATCCTAAGGAACGTTTTCAGCAACACAAGAAGGGAACTTTAAGTAAAAAAGGTCATAACCTATCCTCTAAAATCGTAAACAAATATGGCCTTTACCTTAGAGGAAGTTTATTCAATCATATTAAACCTATTTCCACAAGAGCCGAAGCCTTAAAAATGGAAGAGCAATTGGCCATAGAACTAAGAAGAAAAAGGTATGCCGTCTGGTTCAATTAATAGGAATCACATCTATGATATCCTATAAATTTAAATAGCTATTATTTTATTAACGTTGGAGTCACAGCATCAAGAAGTTCATCTTCCATTCCGTAATATTTAAGAGCAAAGCCAAACGATATTACAGATAAAATAATACCTACTAGGAAAATAGTATAGGTCCATCTCAACAATTTATATTTCTGTTTCAACACTTTACCCAAGTAGTATAAATCCATACTTAAAGAGTCATAAATCGATTCCTTACTCTTAATGATATCCTTTAGCTTGGCTTTAAAATCATTCAGTTCCATCGAATGAAAATTACCAAAAAATAAGAAATTAGTATCCTTGTTTTTTATATCATCTTCCACCACATCAGAATTATCTACTTTAGGGCGAGTAGCCAATACAGACATAATCATAGAGGCAATACTAAAGAGAACAAAAATTACCGTAGGGTATATTAAATATGAATTAGATGGAGAGTCCAATTTAGGCAATAAATTAGCTAATAAAAGTGAAATTATTATAGCATTAACCGATAACAAAATATTTGCTTTTGTATCGGCAATATCGCTCAATTTAATATGATTTCTAAGCTCTATTCGATATAAGGATTGGATTGCTCTCTGCGGACTCTCATCTTTTAATTTAGCTTTTAAAGCTTCCTTTTTTTCAGTCTTAACTGCCTTTTGCATGGTAGAAATTAGAGATAGTAGGTTACTCTCTTTCTGTTCTTGCCAGTTTTCCTTTGCATAATTCGTATAAAACATATGTTGTACACGTAGCTTCTCAACATAATTTAACCGCCAAGTTTCTAAATTGGGAACCGGTTTGTCAAAATTCACCAACTCAAGTCGTAACAACTGTAACATTTCTTTAAAATCATCTGATGCATAAAACCATGTTCTCACATCCTTTAATATCGCTTCTTCTTCGCTATTAGGCTCTTTGTCTTCCCAAGCTTTTTTTATAAGATCAGTAACGGCTTTTATATCCTGATTAACTACTTCTTTTTCTTCACTTAAAAAATCAGTAGCCAATTGAATACTCTCTTTAATGTGATTATCATAATTTACCACGTAACCAGCATTCAGAAACCAAGCAGCTACAACTACTATATTTGTGTCTATATCTAAAGATTTATTTTCTTCAAGAATTAAATTAGTCTTTGCCACCAGCTTATTCGTGTAACCTTGACTGTGAAAAAGAAAATTGTTATTTAGCTGATTCGCTAAAAGTCGTTTAATGTATTTTTCGGTTCTATTTACAATAGTTGCATTCATATTTCTGAGATTGCTGGGGTTATTTAGTTATCAATTCAATCGATACTATTCTAAGATAGAATAGAAATCAAGTTTAATTTATATCTAATTGTTAGCGCAATTAAAACAGGCCATTTGTGCTTTAGTCATTTTAATATCTTCTGACCCTGTAAGTGATTCTGTCAGCACATCACTTTTAGACAAATGTTTTTTAAATTCAAGGGCATACTCCAATAAATTTCCTCTTCTAATTTTTATTTTTTCAATAAGTTCGTTACCATCTAAATCAAATACCTCTTTTGGCCAAACATCAAATGATGATTCTATAGCTTCATCAGTAAGTAAGTTTTGAAGTTGAATTGCCTCTTCCTTAAAAATTGTTTCAGGAATATCTCTCATAAAATAAATATCAAATGATGAAATTAACCCAGGTAAAAAATCTATTTCATTTTCAAAAGATTGCACTTTAGGTAAGAAAGTTTGATTGGAAATTAAAGTTGGAAGAACACCTCCTAAATTGAAAAAGGCATTGTCACGATCACAAGGCAAAGGTATAGCCATGATAGAATCACTACGATTCTCAATAGCCCAGCCCCATTGCTTAGAATGACGGTCCCAATCCCCTATTAGCAAATCAAACAATCGTGCTCTAACAAGAGACCTAGCATCAATAGATACTTTATTAGGGTTTTTAATTTTTAGTTCTTGCAAGTCTTCAGTATCGATTAGTGAATCAATATTTTGACGCTTTAACCATTTGGCATTGCCTTCAGTTTCATGTTCTAAATAGAATAATCTATTTCCGAATTTCTCATTATAATTCTCAAGTTTTAGCTGTTTGGGAAGAAAAACCAACTTTGGGTTTGTACTAAAAACCTGAGCTTTAATAGATAGTTGAGCAACTACCAAGGCGGCATATGGGTGTTGAGCAGAAATACCATCGACCACTATATTTTCTATGCCCATAGTTTCTGCAAGCTTTGGTATTAAAGGAGACGGGTCTTTAGAAACACTTCTAAGAGTCAATAAAGTACCATCTTTTGTCTCTAACTTTAATGAATGGGTTTGATGTCCGCCACCCTCTTCAACTATACGTACATTGCCCATTAATGTATCTATGAATAAGATTGGAACCTTAACCGGTGTTGACCAAACTTCCCTGTATTGCTCACCTTGCATTATACTTTTTATTGCATTCGCCTCATATAATGTACTTGCAGCAACCCTTACCGAATCGAAGGCCTTAAAATCTGTTGTTTCGATATCAGAAATTCCTAGAATTTCACAAGTTTTAAAGGTTTTGGTAGTACTAGAAAGTGACCAATAGGTTAAGCCTATAAAGACTAATACCAAAATTGCTAAGATTAAAACTATTTTTTTCAACATTCCCCTAATTGAATTACATCCACACAAGAGTAACTATTAAAAAAATTAAACTTTTCTCTAATAAAATTAAATTTTAGCTTAAAAACTGATGATATCGACAGATTTTCCTGTAATAAAATGACTAAATTTAAAAGTCAAGTTTTGAGTTAACCCAAAAATACCTGCAATGAACGGATTGATAATGGATTACCCACTTACTACCAATACCATTTTAAATTATGCTAAAAGCGCATTTCCCGATAAGAAGGTAATCTCCTATATGCCCAATGGTGAACGACATGAATACACTTACGACGAACTTGAAAAACGTTCTTGCCAATTAGCCAATGCACTCAAAAACAAATTAGGAATTACCAAAGGTGATATGGTAGGTACCTTTGCGTGGAATCATTATCAACATGTTGAACTATACTATGGCATACCAGGTATCGGAGCCATATGCCATACAATAAATGTTCGATTGTCTTCTCAACAGACCGAATTCATTATCAACCACTCAGAAGATAAAGTCATTTTTGTTGATGCAACTTTGGTGCCTTTATTAGAAAAAATTGCTTCAAAATTAGAAACAGTTGAAAAATATATCATCATAAACGCTCCAGAAAACTTTAGCACTACGCTTTTAAATACAATTCATTATGAAAATTTAATTGAAAATCAATTAGACACTATAGATTGGCCCACTCTTAATGAAAATGATGCCTGTGGTATGTGTTATACAAGCGGTACTACCGGACTGCCAAAAGGCGTACTATATTCCCATAGGTCAACTTACCTTCATGCTATGACTATTCTAACACCTAACGCAGGTAATTATAGCAATGACGATGTCATTCTATTAATAGTTCCTCAATTTCATGTGATGGCATGGGGTTTTCCATACATGTGTCTTTTAACAGGTTCAGATATGGTAATGCCTTCATTACATCTACAACCTAAGGCGATAATAAAAATGTTGGAAAGCGAAAAGATAACTAAGGCTAACGGTGTTCCTTCCATTTGGATGGGTGTTTACGAGGAAATGAAACAGAATCCTCCCACTAAAAAATTAGCACTAAAAGAGTACTTAGTTGGCGGTTCTGCATTATCAGCTAGTTTGATTCAGAATTTCGAAAATGATTTTGGCATCAAGGGAGTACAAGCATGGGGAATGACAGAAACCTCTCCTCTCGGTACTTGTAGTCGTTTACAAAAGAAACACTTGGATTTAGACCAAAAAGCGCAATTGAAAATTCGTGCAAAACAAGGTATAGAGTTCCCGGGCATTGAAATGCGTGTTGTTGCAGAAGATGGTGTGGTTTGTCCGCGTGATGGTAAAACAATGGGAGAGTTACAGGTAAAAGGTGCTTGGGTCATAAAGTCTTATTTTAAAACCAATAACAGAGATAATTTTACAGATGATGGTTGGTTTAGAACAGGGGATGTAAGCACTATTGATGCCGATGGATATATGGAAATAACAGACCGAACTAAAGATTTAATTAAAAGTGGTGGCGAGTGGATTTCTAGTGTTGCATTAGAATCAGCGTTAATGGCGCACCCTAAAATAAAAGAAGCTGCTGTAATAGCTATTCCAGATAAGAAATGGTCTGAGCGACCGTTGGCTACTATTGTTTTATCAGATAAATCTAAACCAATTTCTAAGGACGAAATAAAAACATTTTTATCATTAGATTTTGCTAACTATCAAATTCCTGATAATTACGTGACCATAGATGAAGTGCCAAAAACCAGTGTTGGAAAATTTGATAAGAAAGAAATTAGAAGATTATATGCAGAAGGAAAACTTAAGTAATTATAAAGTTTTCCTTCTAAATATAATTAAGGTCTAATAGTTAGACCTATTTGCTCAAGTACATTTTACGTCTTGCGTATAGATTGTAAAATTCATCATCCTTTAAGCTATCTATGAAGAGAATACTTTCTCCTGTACTCTTCATTTCTGGACCTAAGTTTTTATTCACATTAGGAAACTTATTAAAGGAGAAGACTGGTTGCTTGATAGCAAAGCCTTCAAGTTGAGGATTAAATTTGAAATCTTTCACTTTCTTCTCTCCCAACATAACTTTAGTAGCATAATTTACATAAGGCTCTTTGTATGCTTTTGCAATAAAAGGTACCGTACGTGATGCTCTAGGGTTTGCTTCAATAATGTAAACGACTTCATCTTTTATCGCAAATTGAATATTGATAAGACCTACAGTATTTAATGCCAAGGCTATTTTCTTCGTATGATCTTTAATTTGCTGCATTACCAATTCCCCTAAGTTAAATGGTGGCAAGGTGGCATTTGAGTCTCCAGAGTGAATACCACATGGCTCAATATGTTCCATTATACCTATAATATAGACATCTTCACCATCACAAATAGCATCAGCTTCAGCTTCTATTGCTCCATCAAGATAGTGATCTAATAAGAGCTTGTTATTCGGGATTTTACGAAGTAAATCAACAACATGCTCTTCAAGTTCTTCCTTATTGATTACAATTTTCATTCCTTGCCCACCTAACACGTAAGAAGGTCTCACCAATAAAGGGAAGTCTAACTCATCTGAAAGTACCAATGCTTCCTCTGCGGTTTCAGCAACTCCAAATTGAGGAAATGGAATGTCATTTTCTTGTAAAAGCTTTGAGAAACTGCCCCTATCTTCTGCTAAATCTAAAGACTCGAAACTTGTTCCAATTATTTTTATTCCATACTTAGATAACTTTTCAGCTAACTTAAGAGCCGTTTGACCACCAAGCTGAACAATTACACCTTCTGGTTTTTCATGACGAATAATATCATAAATATGTTCCCAAAATACAGGTTCAAAATATAGTTTATCTGCTATATCAAAATCTGTTGATACTGTTTCTGGATTACAGTTGATCATAATTGTTTCATAACCGCACTCTGCAGCAGCCAAAACACCATGTACACAACAATAATCAAACTCAATTCCTTGTCCAATTCGGTTTGGACCTGATCCTAATACTACAATCTTTTTCTTATCTGAAACGATACTATCGTTTTCTACATATCGCGTACCATCTGGTTTTTCGATTTCTGCCTCAAATGTTGAATAATAATAAGGTGTCATCGCTTTAAACTCAGCGGCACAAGTGTCAACCAACTTATATACCCTATTAATATTGAGTTCAGTACGTTTATTATATACTTCACTCTCATAACAATCTAGCATATGAGCTATTTGTCTGTCAGCAAATCCTTTCTGTTTTGCTTCTAAAAGCAACTCTTTTGAAAGGGTGGCTATAGTATATTTAGAGATTTCTTTTTCTAAGAAATGTAATTCTTCATATTGTTTAAGAAACCACATATCAATTTTCGTGATTTCATGTATTCTACTCAATGGAATACCCATTTGAATAGCATCATAGATCACAAAAACTCGATCCCAACTAGGTATCGTTAGTTTACTAATAATTTGCTCATAGTTTTTATAGCCTTTACCATCCGCACCCAAGCCATTACGCTTAATTTCTAATGATTGTGTCGCTTTATGTAATGCTTCTTGAAATGAACGTCCAATACCCATAACCTCACCTACAGATTTCATCTGTAACCCTAATGTGCGATCAGAACCCTCAAATTTATCGAAGTTCCAACGTGGTATCTTTACAATGACGTAATCTAAAGTTGGCTCGAATAATGCCGAGGTAGATTTTGTAATCTGATTATCTAGCTCATCTAAAGAATAACCAATAGCCAATTTAGTAGCAATTTTTGCAATAGGATAACCCGTTGCTTTAGATGCTAATGCTGATGACCTTGAAACACGAGGGTTAATTTCAATCGCTATGATATCTTCTTTCTCATCAGGACTAACTGCAAATTGAACATTACATCCACCTTCAAAATCACCGATACTACGCATCATTTTAATGGCCATATCTCGCATCTTCTGAAAAGTTCTATCAGATAAGGTCATTGCAGGAGCTACAGTAATAGAATCACCTGTATGAATACCCATCGGATCCATATTCTCAATGGTGCAAATAATTACAACATTATCATTTTTATCCCGTAGCAACTCTAATTCATATTCTTTCCAGCCCATTAAGGCCTTATCGATCATTACTTCATGTATTGGGGAAATTTCCAATCCGTAGCTTAAAAGTTCATCAAAATCCTCTGGTTTATAAACAATAGATGCACCTGCTCCACCAAGCGTATATGATGCTCTAATTACCAACGGAAACCCAAACTCTTGCGCTATCTCTTTTCCCTTTAAGAATGATGTTGCAGTAGCTTGTGGTGCCATACCGATGCCAATCTTCAACATTAATTCTCTAAACTGTTCTCTATCCTCAGTAATATTAATGGCATCAATATCAACACCGATTAATTCAACACCAAAATCTTCCCAAATGCCCTTTTTATCAGCCTCGATACAAAGATTTAATGCTGTTTGACCACCCATGGTTGGTAGAACAGCATCTATTTGAGGATGAGCTTTTAAAATTTCAATAATTGATTTTGTGGTCAATGGTTTTAAATAAACATGATCCGCCATAGTTGGATCTGTCATTATAGTCGCGGGGTTACTATTTATTAGTATTGTTTCAATACCATCTTCACGTAGTGATCGCAACGACTGACTTCCTGCATAATCAAATTCACATGCTTGACCGATTACGATAGGACCTGATCCTATTAATAAAATTGAGTTTAAATCTTTTCTTTTTGGCATTTTAGATATAAATATTTTGGGAATTGGACAAAAAAAAGGTGCTACTTTCAGAAAAGTAACACCTAAATATTTTAAAAAACTATGTAATCATTATTTTTTATGTCTTGG
>TARA_R110001583_G_scaffold126583_1_pt1 | contig 26018 bp, 26 predicted proteins | sample TARA_R110001583 | Tara Oceans TARA_R110001583 (sample SAMEA4398432) | marine metagenome | biome: Polar Biome; feature: [MES] marine water layer (ENVO:01000295) within the mesopelagic zone...; material: water (ENVO:00002006), including particulate matter (ENVO:01000060) such... | reverse complement strand
AAAAAAAATTGTAGATTTGTGAAGACCACTAAATTAAAATAACACATACAAAATGAAGACCATTATACAAATTGTACTTTGGGTTGGGTGTATCGCTTTAGGATACCTAATTTATAATTCCATCACTGGACCAATTAAATTTAAAGAAGTTAAACAAGAGCGTTATTCTCAAGTAATAGCTAAATTAAAGGACATTCGAAATGCTCAGGATGCCTACAGAACTGTAAATGGAAAATATGCGAATGACTTTAATAGTCTTATTCGTTTTATTGATACTGGTAAATATGTAATTACTCAACAAAGAGATTCTTCTTTCATGGAGTTTGATAAAGCATATGGTATTGATTTGTTAAAAGAAGTAAAAATTATTGATACATTAGCATTTGTATCTGTGAAAGATTCTCTTTTCAAAAAAGACCCTAGATACAAGACCTTAATGGATGTACCTACTGCGCCAAACGGCGAAAAGTTCACCATGAAATCTGCTTTTGTTGATAAAAGTGGATATAGAGCTCCTGTTTTTGAAGTTAAAGTTGACAAAAATGTTATACTATACGACCAACCAAAAGATTTATTGGCCCGTGAAAATGCAGCTCAAAGTGTAGAAGAAGTTAACGGATCATCAATTTATATTGGTTCTTTAGAAGAAGTAAGTACCACCGGAAACTGGCCTGCTGTTTATGACAAGAAAAAAGATCAATAACCGTTTAGATATAGCGGATAAAAATTTTAAGAAATTGTCCATTCAGGTTAGCTTGAATGGACTTTCTTTTTGTGTAGCAGATACTGTTTCACAAAAACTACTCATTTCTGATGCTGTAGAATTTTCAGAAGAGAAAAACCCCATCGTAGTATTAGATGAATTGAAAAATATTTTTCAAAAGCATCAGCTTAACGAGATGGAATTTGACGAAGTGGTAGTTGTACATCGTAATACGCTGTTTGGCCTTGTACCAAAATCTCTTTTTAATGCAGATCATCTTTTAGAATATCTAAAATTCAACACCAAAGTTTTAGCTACAGATGTACTATCGTACGATATAGTTGAAAATCATGATTTGGTTAATGTTTATGTACCATACATGAACATCAACAATTACATATACGAGCTTTTTGGAGAGTTTACCTATATGCATAATGGTACTGTTCTTTTGCAGTCTTTAATGAACAACCAGACACAAAACCAAGAAACTATTTGTTATGTTCATGTCAATAAAAGTCAATTAGACATCACCATTCTTGACCAACGTAAATTATTACTTTACAATAGCTTTCTTTACGCAACAAAAGAGGACTTTGCTTATTATCTCTTGTTCGTTTTAGAACAACTGGATTTGGACCCAAAAACAGCAACAGTAAAACTTTTTGGCACAATTGAAGAAGATGACTCCATTTTTCAATTGTGTTATTCCTATATTCAAAATATTAGCATTTTTACCCCGTTATCACCTCAATTAATAAAATTGGGTGAACCTGGCACTACTTCAATAGATTTCACTTTAATCAATACTATATAATGCGAATCATATCAGGAAAACATAAAGGACGACATTTAATAGCTCCTAAAAAATTACCTGTAAGGCCTACAAAAGATATGGCCAAAGAAAGTTTGTTCAATATATTGAACAACAGTTATTATTTTCCAGATTTAAAAGTTTTAGACCTTTTTGCAGGTACAGGCAACATAAGTTATGAATTCTCATCTAGAGGCGTAGATGATGTTCTAGCTATAGACACACACACAGGCTGTGTGGAATTTATAGATAAGACGGTTGCTCTTCTAGATATGAATATACGTACATTGAAAAGTGATGTTTTTACTTTTTTACAACGCAATACAGAAAAATTCGACATCATATTTGCCGACCCTTTTTATGATATGGAATTGACGGATTTTGAAAAATTACCAGAATTAGTTTTTGAAAACGAACTTCTTTTAGAAGATGGTGTCTTAATTATCGAACATTCTAACAGAACCAGTTTAGCTGAATTACCATTCTATAAAAATTCTCGAAAATATGGTGGTAGTGTTTTTAGCTTTTTTGAAAAGTAATTATAAAATATTTAAAAACTAAAAAATAAGCAGGCCATAAGCCGGATTCTGTTTCTCTGAAACTAATTCAGAAATCCTTATCATTTATCTAGGCCGTGGGTTACCCCAAGGCTCTAACCGCCTACCCTTCAGCTTGAGCGTGCAGCTCTTAAACACCGATTTACATGACGTTTCACCGTATAGAGTTTACCTGGTTTCACTACAGCCGAACTGTACTTGCTTTCTGTTGCACTTGTCCTCACTTTTCAGCGGACGGGCGTTACCCGCTATACTGCACTCTGGTGTCCGGACTTTCCTCGTATTCTACCCGAAGCTCGGGAGATTCCGCGATAAGGTGGCCTGCTTTGCGCAAATGTACTGCAATTGTTGATAACTAAGGATGATCTCTATTCTTAATTCACTTCAAAATTCACCGCTATATTTATATTTGTAATAGCTTAAAACGTAGTAGTAATTTGGAACCATTTATTGTATCGGCACGTAAATATAGACCACAGACCTTTAAGGATGTTGTAGGTCAGCAGTCTATCACCAATACGCTACAAAATGCTATAGACCAAAACCATTTGGCGCAAGCCTTACTTTTCTGTGGCCCAAGAGGTGTAGGTAAAACTACTTGCGCTCGTATTTTAGCGAAACAGATAAATTCTGATGGTACAGAACAAGAAAATGAAGATTTTGCTTTCAACATATTTGAGCTAGATGCTGCATCTAATAACTCGGTTGATGATATTCGTAATTTAATAGATCAAGTACGTATACCGCCGCAAGTTGGTAAATACAAAGTATATATCATTGATGAGGTACATATGTTATCTCAATCGGCTTTCAATGCTTTTCTAAAAACATTGGAAGAGCCCCCGAAGCATGCTATTTTCATATTGGCAACGACCGAAAAGCACAAAATTATACCTACTATACTTTCTAGATGTCAAATATTTGATTTTAAGAGAATTACGGTTAAAGATGCTGCAAAATACTTGAAATATATAGCAGAAAATCAAGGTATAAATGCCGAAGAAGATGCGTTACATATCATAGCTCAAAAGGCTGATGGAGCGATGCGCGATGCCTTATCTATTTTTGATAGAGTAGTGAGTTTTTCAGGAACCGAGCTTACTCGAAAAGCAGTTACCGAAAACCTTAATGTTTTAGATTACGACACCTATTTCGAGGCTACCGATTTAATTTTAGAGCATAATATTCCAAAATTACTTTTACTTTTTAATAAAACATTATCCCTCGGTTTTGATGGTCATCATTTCATATCTGGACTTGCTACGCATTTTAGAGATTTGATGGTATGTCAACATCCAGATACTATAACTTTATTAGAAGTCGGTGAAGCGGCTCAACAACTATATAAGGACCAAAGTAAAAGAACCTCTACCTCTTTCTTATTAAGAGGTTTAGATATTGCCAATGATTGCGATTTAAAATATAAAACAAGTAAGAACCAACGACTGTTAGTCGAACTAACCCTTATGAAACTTGCCTCTATCGATTTTGATGGAGAAAAAAAAAATCCTGAATCAGTAGCACTACACAATAAAACAATAGATTTCATTGCGCCTGCAGCATTTTACAAGCAACTACCGAAAACTCCAATAAAGGAAGCTGTATCAGAATCTACTAGTGAAAGCACTACTCCCATTGAGAAAAAGAGTGTAGAAATTACTCAACCTACTCCGGCTCAGGAAGAAAAGCTTCCTAGCAAGGAAATGAAAACTGAAAGCGCATCTTTGGTTACTAAAGAACCGAAAACAATTCCTGCAGAACCTGCTCAGAATAAAATAAAAATCAACCTACCCAATAAGCGAGTTTCCGGACTGTCTATTTCTAGCCTTAATGCGAAAAAACAGCACGAACTAAATAAAATTGAGGTAATAATTGATGAAAATAACTTACCTAAAGACCTCTTTACAGAAGAAGAATTACGTAAACATTGGGCTGAATTTGTTGAAAGCATAGATAGAAAAGGTCAAAAAATTCTGGCTTCGAATTTAAATACCGATGTTCCAAAATTAAAGGAAGATTTTAAAATTCATATTGAGCTTCCTAACGGAACAATGAAAAAGGAAATTGAGCGCGAACAGTTTGAGCTAATGGAATATTTACGAGCTAAATTGAACAACCATTTCATTCATTTAGAGATAAGTGTAAATGAAGCAACTGCCAAAAAATTTGCTTTTACGCCGGAAGAAAAGTATGAAAAACTTAGAGAAAAAAATCCCGTTATCGATTTGCTTAGAACAGAATTCGATTTAGATTTATAACTTTCTTTTTATCCGAAAACTAAATACCAGCATCACTATTGATATTATCAATAGACCAAATGCTTCCCTTCCCAACTCTACAGTAGCTATATCACCATCATTCAAATCAAACCCTTGAAAGTCTGAAGGGTATAGATATAAAAAAGCAATAAAAGCAAGCACGCCCAATACTAACGGAAGTACATAACCAATTTTGTTTAAGGCAAAAGCCAAAGAAATCAAAGCAGCGATACCATAAATAATAATCCATCGCAAAGCATCTGTATCATTATATTGTAAGACTGCACTTATTGTAAATAACAATGCAAATAGATAACCTAGTATCTTAAAGAATAGATTCACAAGAAATTAGTTTAATAGGTGATCTTCAATGAGATCACGCACTTGAATGGCACTAATGACATCCTCATTTACGCCATTTACATGATTACTTATAAAAATAGGATAATCTTCCTTATCCTCTGTCAAACGCCCATGCGAACCTTTAATTAATGTAGCATCAATGGGTATGATATCCATCACTGTTCTAAACCCCAGTTTCTTCTTCAACAATTTAGCAACCACCTTAGCCATAACCAATTTATCTTTAGGATCTGTCAACATTTCAACAGGATCATATCCCGGCTTCTTATGTATATCAACCATTCTTGCATAGTCTGGTGCTTTTGTATCATCTAGCCAAAAGTAATAGGTAAACCAAGAATCTTTATCGGCTACAACCACAATGTCACCGCAACGCTCATGGTCAATATGATACTTTTTCAAATCTTCCCCAAAAAATACTTTTTCAATACCTTCTACAGATTTAAGTAGCTTTACAAGCTTTTCAATATCATTGGAATTCTTGCAATACACATGTGCAATTTGATGGTCAGCTACTGCAAATGCATGACTTTCACCAGCATCTAATAGTTCTAAACCACGTTCTTCACGTATAGCGATATAACCTTCTTTTCTTAATACTCTATTCAAATGAATAGGTCTGTTTACATTTGTAATTCCGTATTCAGAGAGTAGTATCACCCGCGTATCTTGGGCCTCATAATACTCTACCAATTGTTTTACGACTCCATCTATATCCTGTAAATCTTTTGAAATGATATTGAAATCTAGACCATAGCGTTGTAAATTATAATCTAAATGTGGCAAGTAAATTAATGTAAGATCCGGATTGTGTTTTTTATCTGTCAACAATGCTGCGTCGGCAATCCATTTCGATGAATTTATAGTTGTCTTAGGACCCCAAAATTCAAACAAAGGAAAGGTTCCTAAGGCATCTTGCATATCATCTCTTAATTTAGCAGGATACGAATAGATATCTGGAATCTTTCTTCCGTCAGCTAAGTAATTGGGTCTTGGTGTAATACTGAAATCTACGTTTGAGTACATATTATACCACCAAAAATGGTTTGCACACGTAAAGTTTGGATACTTCTCTTTTAAAGCATCCCACAATTTGGGTTGTTGAACCAACTTGTTTGATTGCTTCCAAAATTTAACCTCGCATTCATCTTTAAAATACCAACCATTACCTACAATACCATGCTCTGACGGCCACTTACCGGTTACATACGTGGATTGGACAGCACATGTAACAGCAGGTAAAACAGGAGTTATATATGATGCCTTTCCTTTTTCCAAAAAAGACTTTATAAACGGAGTATGTTCCCCTATTAGTCGTTTGGTCAACCCTACTACATTAATAACAACTGTCTTCTTCATATTACAAGCGTGATTTTAACCATTCAATTTCGCGGATTATAGATACCGACAAATCTTGTTTTAAATCTGTCGGAAGCACATCCCACGTATATGTTTCAATTTCTAAATGCTCAGAAACCGGGTTGTTCTTTATAAAATCTATTGTTTTAATTATATGGTCTTGGGTGGAAAACAAGGCTCCGTAATTTTCTAAGAATATAGGTACATGATAGTGTGCACGAAGTTCTTTATGACCTCTTTTACTATCTAAAACTATTGGAAGATCACTATATGTTCTAACTACCCCATCAACCTTTTCAGTGACTTGATGTAGATAGGTCGGTTCATTAAATTGAGTAAGCTCTGTCCAGATAAGATCATCATCCTTCCCATTAAACAGAATTTTTAACGCAGCACTCACTTGAATTTTTCCTATTCGAATATTTTGTTCTTTAAATTTTGTAAATGTGTCTATTGGTTCTTCAAAGGCGAGAGAGAAATGACAGATATCATAACAAACGGTAATGTATTTTTTAATAAGCTTTTCGGCCTCAATAGCGCTCATACCTAGTTCATTCTTAAAAAACTCAATCCCTATTGGTACCAAATATTTCGAATAAAAATTCACAACCTCCTCACTATTCTCTAAAAGTCCGTCTGGTTCTGGTTCTATATCCAGATGCATATATTTTCCGGTGCTTTCTTCTAACTCAAACAACTGCTTAACAACCTTGAGCATATTTTCTGCACCAACTTTAAATGCCTTTTTTGTATCCTTTTCTGTTTTATGCCAATATTTATAAGTAATAGGTGAAGTTGAAATACCGCCATTAATTCCTATAGGTAATAATTCTGATAATTGACGAAATAATCGCTTTGTATAAATCAGCCGATCAGTAGTTGTCCAATCCGGAGCATGAACCATATCTTTAACTCTTTCATCATGAAAATTTCCGTAGGGAAACCCGTTCATGGTAAAAATATAAAGATTATTATCTGCTAACCATTTTTTGAAATCGGACATGTTCGCCCCTTGCTCGAGTTCTTCGCTTGCCTTATTCGACAAACGTAGACCAAGACCAAAAGCTTGGGTATTAGAAACTTCCTTTTTTATACCCGGAACATGTTTTTGAATACTTTCAAAAGTACTTCTCCAATCTTGACCAGGATGAATATTCGTACAATATGTTAAGTGTAGTTTCTCTTTTACTTGCATTGACTTTAATTTAACGCGAATTGATGATTCAACTTAGCGACTGCTTCGTACATAAGCTTCATATCTATCGTATGTACGTCATGTTTTACCCCGAGCGCAGAAATAAGAGTAATAGTCAATTGACCACCTAAATGCTCTCTAAACTCTTCTATTCCATTTAACAAAGACTCAATCTCACTTGTTGTATTTACCGGAAGTGAAAGATCAAAACCAATTTCGACCATTACATCTAAAATCTGCTGTAAATCGTTTTCAGTAATCAAACCAATTAATTGAGCATAGGTAACATCAATTGCAATACCTTTTGCTACTGCTTCACCATGCCTCAATTCATAATTGGTCATGAATTCCATTTTATGCGCTGCCCAATGACCGAAATCTAAAGGTCTAGATGAACCTGATTCAAAAGGGTCGCCACCTTGAGCGATATGCTGCATATGCATTTCTGCACATTTATATATAACATACTGCATAGACTCGATCTCTCTATTTTTTAATGCCATAGCATTATCAGCTATGTATCGAAAGAACTTTTTATCTTTTATAAGTGCCACTTTAATAGCTTCTGAAATACCAGAAATCCAATCACGTTGATGTAAGGTTTCTAAGAAATCACTATCATTTATAATTGCATAAGGCGGAGCAAATGTTCCTAAGAAATTCTTCTTCTTAAAGGCATTCACACTATTCTTTACGCCAACAGCCGAATCGTTTTGTGATAAAACCGTAGTAGGTATTCGTATTAACTTAACACCTCTATGTGCAATTGCAGCAGCATAACCAACCATGTCGATTACCGCCCCACCACCAATAACAACGACAAATGAATGTCGACAAATTTTATTCTCATTTATAGCTGTCAATACCGCTTCGATAGACGAATCACTATTTTTAACTTGCTCACCACCTGGTAATACTACAGTATCTGTATACCTTAAGTTATCCTTATTACCTTCACAATAGGATTGTATCTGATTCATTAAAACAGGATGATGATTTTTCACACCATCATCTAAAACGAACAGCAGTTTAACCGGTTCGAATTCTTTGTAGTCGGAAATTAGTTTCGCAAAAAGTGGATTTCCTAAAGTGAAAAGTCCTGAAGTGAAATATAATTGATAGTCATATTGAACTTTAAATGACTGTTTTATTGGTTGTAATTGCATAAAATCTTAGGTTACGGCAAATAATTTTGATAACAATATTGATAATGGTAATAACAATAATACCGCTAAGGCTAGATACCAACTAGAAAAGCCGGCAACCCAACAAGCATTCATTACTACAAGTGACAAAACCCCAGAAATAACCGCTTTCTTAATATTCTTCGGAGAATTTTCTTTGTATGCCCTAATTAAAGGTGAAAAAATTAAAAAACCGAACAAGATTAAAAATGGTATTAAAGTTAAAAATTTATCTGTCTGTTCTAATACTACAAACGTAATTGACGCAATAACTATTGTATATAATACACTAGCCCAGATAATATGTTTTTTATTGTCACCATGAACTTCGCCTCTACTGATTAAGGTGATTGCAAAAATGTAAACCACAGGTACTAAAGAGATATACCAATTTGAGATTACCGACACTATTGACATACCTAATAGTAGATTCAATCCTCGACAAATACCCATATTCAATGGACCAGCAAATCCGAATTGTTTGAAATACGCATCATACGTCAAAATAGCAATAGTCAGTGCTACTGAAATTCCTCCTGCTAATACATTACTATTGAAGGCCAAAGCAATACCCAACACCATTAAAAAGAGTCCAAAATATACAGCATGACGCTTAGGTATCAATCCACTTGGTATAGCCCGTTCAGGTCGCTCAATAGCATCTAGCTCTGCATCAAAAACATCATTAAAAACAACACCACCGGCATATAGGGCTATTGACGAAAAAATTAATGATAAAACATCTATCCAATTTTCCTTTAAAAACCTTAGTACTTCTATATTCTCAAGGAAAAGAGTAATTGCAATACCAGCCAAAATATCTGCAGCGGCAGTTGGTAAATTTGCAGGTCTCGCCAAACGAGCAAAACCCATCAATTTTTCTCTCATTTTAAGTAATTTGGTCCTCGTCAATTCTTGGAGTCTGACCTCTTAAAACACTATTATCATTAAATAATTGCGATTGATTTATACTATCGGGCTGCAGCCAATGTGATTCTTTCATTTTACCATTCTTACCAAAGGCATCTAAAGCGTTTTGATAACAAGTCTTTCTAACATCTTCCATAGATATTCCTCTTTTCAACATTAAAGAAGCTGTTTTTGGCACGGCTAGTGGATCACTTACACCCCAATCTGCCGAACTATCTACTATGATATTCGAACTCCCATATTTCTTAACAACCTCGACCATACGTTCATTACCCATTTTTGTTTTTGGATAAATAGTAAAAGCAGCTATAAAACCGCGGTCTAGTACTTCTTTAACAGTTTCTTCGTTATTGTGATCTATAATGACATTAGCTGGATCTAAGCCATGCTCCAGACAAACCTCCATACTCTTAATTGTTCCTGCTTTTTTATCGCGGTGTGGGGTATGAACCTGCACTGTCATATCTAATTCTTTAGCCATCTCTAATTGCATTCTAAAGAACTTATCTTCCGCTGGTGTTTGATCGTCATAACCTATCTCTCCTATAGCTACAACATTCTCTTTATGAAGGTACAACGGCAATAATTCAATCACTTGTTCTGCCAGAGCCTCGTTATTTGCTTCTTTTGAATTAAGACCTATAGTACAATAATGTTTAATCCCGAACTGACTAGCTCTAAACGGCTCCCACCCAACAAGACTACTAAAATAATCTTGAAAAGAACCAACTTGAGTTCTAGGTTGACCCAACCAAAAAGAAGGCTCTATAATTGCTACGACTCCCGCTGCAGCCATTGCTTCATAATCATCAGTTGTTCTTGATGTCATGTGCACATGGGGATCAATAATCATCATTTTCTCATCCATACTATTATAGTTTTATCGAATTCCAATTTATTTGTCCGTCAGCTACTTTATGTTTTAACTCCGGATAGTTGTTTAAAAGAGCCATTGCTTTATCATTATTTGAATTATAGCAACATAATGCTCCTGCTTTATTTTCAATAGTATCTTCACTACTTAGCAACCTATCCATATCTTTTAAACGATCTTCATTAAGAAATTTTGAAACCGGCCTCCAAAACATCGGGTCTATCTTTCTTGATGCCGCCCATCGCTCATGGGCATAATCTGATATAATTCTGGTAAGGTCTTCATTTGCTCTTTCATCTACAGACTCTATTTTTGAAAGGTCACGCTCCATAAATGCCGCCTTTAAATACATTTGATTCCACTGTTGATCGTTAAAGTATTTTGCTGGATATGGATTATTCAAGGATATTGCATCAAAAATTATAGCAATATTCGTTCGAAGTGCCTCTACTGCAGTTTGTTTATATGCCTCTGGATTTGGTAATAAAACCAAGTACTTTAAAAAGGTTTCTAACTCACCAGTATCAGCCACTTGAATAATATTGGCAACCTTTGATGTGTAGAATTCCTCATCTTGACCAAGAATTTCAGACAATAAAAATATTCGTGCAACCTGAAGTAAATTTGCTTTATGTGCCTTGAAATATATGAAACTTTCATCAACTACTTTCTCAAATGGAATTGGCGTTAATGAATTAAATTTCACATTTAAGAGACTATAGGTCATAAACAAATCTTTTGATGATTTGCTTTTTGCCATCTTTACTATTTCTCCCTTTAACCAAGCCAAACTTTCTGGCGTTCCATATTTGATTAAGATATTTTGAATCTCTTCTTGATTGCGCATTTTTTAACTAAGATTGACTTTACCTCAAAAATAATTATTATTAGTTAGTTAATTGTTACGCTTGTTAATTATAATTGGGGAGGTAGACAAAATCTTTTTAATTTTGAACAAAATAAAAATATGCTAGGGTTAAAACTACCAACAGATCCAAGATGGGTAAATATAGTCGAGAAAAATATTGATGAGATATTGACAGATCATGCTTACTGTGAGCAGAAAGCTGCAAGCACGGCAATTTCGCTTATTGTATCTTTCCCTGAGTATACGGAACTTGTTGAAGAAATGGTTGCTTTATCAAGAGAAGAAATGGGCCATTTTAAAATGGTTCATGACCTTATCTTAAAGCGCGGTAATACTTTAGGAAGAGATCGTAAAGATGATTACGTGATTGAATTATTAAAATTCTTTCCTAAAGGAGGTAGTCGAACTACTCAATTGGTTCATAGGTTACTATATGCAGGATTAATTGAAGCGCGTAGTTGTGAACGTTTTAGATTGCTTTCTGAAGAATTGGAGGATAAAAAATTAGCCGACTTCTATCATAAATTAATGATTAGTGAAGCCGGTCATTATACTATGTTCTTGAAATTTGCACGTAAATACGGAGAACTAGACGACGTTAACCAAAAATGGAATGATCTCTTAGAGTATGAAGCCAATATCATGAAAAATTTAGGCACAAAAGAATCTATTCACGGCTAACGCCTGGTTCGTTACTTTTTCAAGTCTTTTGCATAGTAGTCATACGTAGCAAATTGCGACCTTATTTTAGGCGGGGTAGTTTTTCGATATGCATTATCTTGCTTTTCGTTAAAAATTCGAGCCTTCATATTATCATTCCAACAAATCTCAAAAGAGTCCATCAATTCTTTTTTAATATCCTCATCATAAATTGGGCAACCTACCTCAACCCTATAATCTAAATTTCTAGTCATCCAATCTGCAGAAGAAATATACATTTTGGTATTTCCTCCATTTGCAAAAGCGAATAACCGTGTATGTTCTAAAAATTTATCTATAACACTAATTGCCTCTATGTTTTCACTCATCCCCTTAATGCCTGGAACTAAGCAACATATACCTCTTATAATCAACTGGATCTTTACCCCTGCCCTACTTGCTTCATACAGTTTATCTACCATTTTATAGGAAGTAAAACTGTTCATCTTTATTTTGATATAGGCCTCTTTCCCTAGAATAGCATTGGCAATCTCTACATCTATCAATTTCATAAATGCATTTTTAGTGTAATGCGGTGAGACGATAAGATGTTTGTATTTATTTATTTTATAAGTTGTCTCGAAAAAATCAAAGACCTTATTTAACTCTTTTAAAATAGGCTCATGCGCGGTGAATAAAGTATAATCTGTATATATTCTTGCTGTAGATTCGTTAAAATTACCCGTACTTATGAATCCATAACGTTTTATATCATCTCCCTCTTCTCGCTCTATTAAACAAATTTTACTATGCACCTTAAGACCCGGTACGCCAAAAATTAACTTGACACCTTCCGCTTGAAGCTGTTCTGCATATTCAATATTTGCTTCTTCATCAAAACGCGCTTGTAATTCTATTTGTACGGTAACCTGTTTACCATTTTTCACCGCATTAATCAATGATGCTGCTACTTGAGAATTACTTGCTAATCTATATACCGTAATTTTAATGGTACGCACCTTAGGGTCAAGCGCCGCCTCACGTAAAAATTTCAAAATATAGGTGAAGGTATGGTACGGTGTGTATTGCAAGTAATCTTTCTTTGCAATACTCTCTAGTATACTACCTTCTATACTTAATCCTTTTACCGGTAAAGGAATAATTTTATCATATAGTAAATCTTTTCTTCCAAGACTTGGAAAGCCCATGTAATCTCTACGGTTATGATATCTACCGCCTGGGATAACACTATCAGTATCTTCGATGTTCATTTTTTCCTTCAAAAAAGCCAATGTATCCCTACTTATGCTTTTGTCATATACAAAACGAACTGGATCACCAATTTTTCTATGCTCTACACTCGAAGATATTTTTTCGATAAAACTCTTACTTAAGTCATTATCCATGTCGAGTTCTGCGTCTCTAGTAATCTTGACCATATGAGCCGAAATCGATTCATATTCGAACATGGTAAAAATGTTATCTAAACAATATCTAATTAAATCATCTAAAATGATGATAAAACTCTTATCACCTTCATCTGGCAATACTACAAAGCGGTCAATACCTTTTGGAATCTCAATTAATGCGTATCGTTTTTCCTTTTTACTATTATCACTCTTAATCACCATTTTTACCGCTAAGTAAGCCGCAGTATCTTTCAAGGTAGGAAACCTTGTAAGTTCATTTAAAATAATAGTCATTAATTGAGGGCTAACCTCTTTTAAAAAGTAGGCTTTTACAAACTCTTTTTGACTCTCATTTAATTCGGTTTCCTTTAAAATAAAAATATTTTTGCCCTCAAGTTCGTGCTCTATTTGTTTAAGAATAACCAAACTCTTGGTCTGCTGATCGATTACAATTTTGGTAATTTCCTCCAAAAGATCCTTAGCCTTCTCGCCACCTAAGACACTTTTACCATTTTTACCTGCTTCCACTATACGTTTAACCGTTGCATAACGCACTTTAAAAAACTCATCTAAGTTATTAGAGAATATTCCTAAGAATCTAAGTCTTTCAATTAAGGGAACATTTTTATCTGCACTCTCTTGTAAAACCCGTTCGTTAAACCACAACCAGCTAATTTCTCTATTAACGTATTGATTATTATTTTTTACCATGCCTTTAGTTGCTTTGGAAATATAGTTTGAATTGTAGAGCCTTTGGAAATGGAGGCCCATTTGGTTTCTTTAAATTGTAATTGCACAAACCCACTAGTAGGCACATTGTCAATATGCCTATTTCCCATTGCGTTTGCTAGATATGTAAATGTATGATTATGTCCAAAAATCAAAACGCTTTCTAACGAATCATCAAAATTTTTAATAAAATCGATAACTTTTTCCCCTGAAAAATCATATAAATCAGAAGCCACAGAAAAGTCAATTAATGGGTAATTTAACGTTCTCAAACAAATCATGCATGTATGTAATGCTCTGTTTGCAGGACTAGAAAAAACCTTATCTATTTTTAAATTTTTACCAGCTAATTCTGCAGATACCATTTGGGCGTCGACCATACCTTTTTGCAATAGTGGCCTGTCTTGATCACTAACATTTAGTTCCCAAGATGATTTACCATGGCGCATTATAAATAAATTCTTCATTTAAGGGTATATGAAATTAAGGTGCCAATCGCTCCATTTTCCAATCGAAATCAGCTGTTAATGTATAACGTATACGATCATGTAATCTATTAGGTCTTCCCTGCCAAAACTCCATAGAAATAGGTCTTACCAAGTAACCGCCCCAATGCTCTGGTCGTTCGATTTCTTTACCACCATACTCCTTTTCTAGTTCGGTCAATTTATTTTCTAGAACAGTTCTATTCTCAATCACAGAACTCTGTTCAGACACCAAAGCACCTAATTTGCTTCCATCTGGGCGTGATTCGAAATAGCCATCAGAAAGGTTTTTAGCTAATTTCTCCGCAGTACCTTTTATAATAATTTGTCGTTCTAAATTCGCCCAAAAAAATGAAATACAAATCTTAGGGTTTTCAGCTATTGCCCTACCCTTTTCACTGTTATAATTTGTGTAGAAGATAAATCCTTCATGGGTGTATTTTTTAAGCAGTACTACTCTGCTTTTCGGAAAACCATCTAACCCAACAGTAGAAACCGTCATCGCATTAGGTTCATCAACACTATCTGACTTTTCAACTTCATAAAACCAAGTTTGAAAAAGCTGTAGCGGATTGTCAGAAATACTATCTTCCATCAAAGCACTTTTCTCGTATGATTTCCTATAACCGCTTAAATCTTTCTGCATCATTTTAATGTTAAAAACAAGATAAACAAAGTTCTAAAAAGAAAGGAAAATAAGTACTATTAAATCATATTAAAAAGTACTAAAAATCAAAAACACGCCCATCGTCTGCAAGCAATACATTTGGGAAAATTGTTAGCGCTTCTTCCTTAAAAAGCTCAATAGATTTGTAGCGAGTAGAATAATGCCCTAGTACTAAAGTTTTTACGTTCGCATCTTTTGCAACCTTTGCGGCCTGCAACGCCGTAGAATGTTTAGTTTTCGTTGCTAATTCAGCTTCTGACTCCAAAAACGTAGATTCATGATAAAGAACGTCTACACCTTTCAACTGTAATGATAATTTTGCATCATAAACCGTATCACTGCAAAAAGCATATGATTTTGGCTTCGGTGGATCAAAAGTTAATTTTGTGTTGGCTATAACTTCACCATTATCCAAGATAATATCCTTACCATTTTTAATATTCTGAAAATAGGCTTTATCGATACCATAGCTCTCCGCTGCATCTATATTAAGCTTTCTTTTACCTTCTTTTTCTCGAAACAAGAAACCATTGGTATAAATTCTATGATCTAAAGGAATTGTAGTAACTGATATTTTTTTATCCTCAAAAATCAATTCTGGCTTTTTACTTGAAAGCTCATGAAACAACAACGGATAGTTGGTCCAGGAATCTCCTAGTTTTAAAAGTAGGGTTATCGCTTGTTTTATACCTTTTGGGCCGTAAATATGAAGTTCCTTATCGCGCCCTAAAAGTCGCATAGTAGACACCAACCCAGGTAGTCCGAAAAAATGGTCTCCGTGAAGGTGTGAAATGAAAATATGGTTTATTCTTGAAAATTTTATTTTATGCCTTCGTAACTCTACTTGAGTACCTTCTCCACAATCAATAAGAACAATATTATTATTGATTTCTAATACTTGGGCCGTAGGGTTTGTAAAAGTTCTTGGAGTTGCCGCGTAACAGCCTAGTATGGTAAGGCGCATAAATATTGATGATAATATATTTGTATTAGATATTGAAGAAAGTTGATTTACAATTCTAAATCACGTTCTATTTCTTCCATTTCAACAATATCTCTCGCTTCTTGTAACGTAGGTACTATGCTAATTTCATCTGGCACATCATCATAAGTCACCTTATCGGAAACCAAAATAAACGACTTCCCGTTTTTTTTATGCATTTTGGCTATCTCTAAAAAGGAAATAACATTATAAGGAGTCAGTTTTGAAAATCCTAATAAATCTAAAACCAGATTATCATTCTTCAATTTAGCATACTCTTTTACTAAGTTTTCCAAAAAGAGCTCAATAGAAATTTTTTCTTGAGAAATGACAATTAACGAACCTTCTTTATTAAAAATCATATCATTTTATTTTAGATGCCAATAAATATATAACCGCCATACGAATGGCTACTCCATTTTCAACTTGATTCAAAATTATAGATTGTTTTGAATCGGCAACATCACTTGTAATTTCTACACCTCTATTTATTGGACCAGGATGCATTATTACAATTTCTTTATCCAAACTATCAAGTAATTTTTTGTTTACTCCAAATTGCTGTGTATATTCTCTAGTTGTTGGGAAATAACTAATATCTAGCCTTTCATTCTGAATGCGTAACATATTAGCTACATCGCACCATTCTAAAGCCTTTCTTAAGTTCGTTTCAACACCAACACCTAATGAATCTATATACTTAGGTAGTAAGGTTTTAGGTCCACATACTTTAACATTTGCACCTTGTAATTTTAATGCGAAAATATTTGAGAGTGCAACTCTAGAATGTAGTATATCGCCAACAATCACCACATTTTTACCCGCTACATCTCCTAATTTCTCCCGTATGGAATATGAATCTAGTAACGCTTGTGTTGGATGCTCATGCGCACCATCACCAGCATTTACAATAGATGCCTTAACATGTTTAGAAAGAAATATACCTGCACCAGGATTCGGATGTCGCATTACCACCATATCTACTTTCATAGATAAAATGTTATTTACCGTATCGATAAGTGTCTCTCCTTTCTTTACCGAAGATTGACTCGCAGAAAAATTAAGAACATCTGCTGAAAGTCGCTTTTCAGCTAGTTCAAAAGACAACTTTGTTCTGGTGCTATTTTCAAAAAAAATGTTAGCTATGGTAATATCTCTAAGTGAAGGAACCTTTTTTATCGACCGATTAATCACTTCTTTGAAGTGATCGGCTGTTTCGAAAATAAGCTGAATATCGGTTTCCTTAAGATATTTAATTCCCAGTAAGTGTTTAACACTCAGTTCGCTCATTTTCTTATCTATTTACTAAATATATGATATCCTCTCCATCATTCTCCTGCCACATCACCTTTACTTTTTCGTCGTTTATAGCATCTACTTGGCGACCTCTATAATTTGGCTGTATAGGTAAATGCCTACTAAATCTACGATCTATTAAGCACAGCAATTCAACATCTTTAGGTCTACCAAAAGATTGTAAAGCTGTTAAAGCTGCATTTATACTCCTACCTGTATAAAGTACATCATCAATAAGTACTACATTTTTATCTTCAACCAAAAAATCGATATTGGTTTTGGTTGCCTCTAAGGTTTTATCTCCTCTTCTAAAATCATCACGATAAAAGGTAATATCTAAAAAACCAAGGTCGATATGTTTCACCTTATATTCCTCCTTTAAAAGCTTTGTTAATCTCTGCGCCAAAAATTTGCCTCTAGGCTGTATGCCTATAAGTACCGTATTTTCAAAAGTTAAATGATTTTCAAGCAGTTGACAAGCCAATCGATGCAGGATGATATTTATTTCTTTGGAAGAGAGTAAAACTTTTTGACTCATAATAATCACCCGTGCGTTTAGCTAAACAAAAATAGATAATTCTATCTTAACTTTGATAGCTAATAATAGTAAGTAAAACTGAAAAGAAAAAATCTGAATTCTGTTGGGAACTATTACAACCCTAAAATAGAGAAAAAAGCCTCTTTATGACTATCTCCTATAGGAATACGCATGTCATTAATAACGATTCTATTTCGTTGCACTGTTTTAATAAAGTTAACATTAACAATGTACGATTTATGTACTCTAAGAAATTGATTAGAAGGTAACTTACTCATAATCTCCTTAAAACTCATTAATGTTAAGATGGTCTTATTAGTATTAGCAATATGAATTTTTAAATAATCTTTTAAGCCTTGAATATATTCAATTTGGTCAAGATCAATCTTTATACTTTCGTATTCCGCCTTCACAAAAATGAACTTTTTTTCAACTGAATTGTCTCCGTTGGATGGAAAAACATTTGCTATCATAATTGGTTTTTCTTTTTTAGAAATTAAATCTTGCACTCTAGAAACTGATTTTATAAAACGATGATATGGTATAGGCTTTACCAAATAATCTACAGCATTCAATTCAAAACCATCGACCGCATACTGAGAATAAGCGGTAGTAAATATGAATAATGGGCGGTTGTCTAAAGTCCCCATAAAATCGATTCCGTTTATTTGCGGCATTTCTATATCACAAAAAATTAAATCGATTTTCTTCTCTTTTATTTCTGTAATAGCGTCTAATGGATTTGTATAGGTATTCACCAATTCTAAGAAATCTAATTTCTCACAGTAACCTGATAAAATCTCGATGGCCAAAGGCTCATCATCAATAATAATGCATTTCATAAGCACTGTTTTTTTTGATAAATTGTTAATGACACTTCATAACTTTCTCCATTGTTATTTACTTCAAGCTGATGCAAATCCGGATAAATTAATTCTAATTGATTTCTAATATTCTCTAAACCAATACCAGAATTGTTTGTTGGCTCTCTAAAAATCCCAATTTTATTCTTCACATTCAAGAAGATAGATTCATCTGTTATATCTAAATTAATTTTAACAAAAGTCTTACCCTTATAATCTGTGCCATACTTAAAAGCGTTTTCTATAAAAGAGATGAAAAGTAATGGCGGTACTGCCCTACCCCTATCTTCGCCTGTAATTTTTAAGGATACATTTTCACTATGAGATAGTCTCAATAGCTGCAACTGTATATAACTCTTTATATAATCTATCTCTTTGTTCAATGGCACCAAATCTTTATCAGCCTCGTAAAGCATATACCTCATTAACTCTGACAAATCGACTATTGCTCCTGAAGTATCTGGTGACTTTTTTACAGAAAGCGCATATATCGTATTTAGCGTATTAAATAAAAAATGTGGATTTAATTGTGCTTTTAAGAATTGGAGTTCTGATTTTATATTTTCCTTTTCTACGGATAGACGCAAATTTTCATTTTGCTTCCATTCTACATACATTCTTAAAATTGCACTTATGACAAACGGGATGCCTAAACTAATGAATGATCTATAAATAGGCATATAACCAAAATCTCTTGGTGGCAGCCTTCCTATAAAATTATTTTCGGGGAATTTTGGTTCATAAAAATGATTGAGCAGTAATACTGAAATAACCAAAATTATCAACGACACCAAAAAATATATGAGCACATTTTTACGTAATAAATACGCAGGTACTAAATAAAAATAATTGAAATAAAACAGAACGATTATTACAATTAGCTTAGGAAAAACATCGTAAGGTATTGGTCTTGTATCATTTATAATAGGATAAATAGAAAGTCCATATAGTAAAATCCAAATACTAATATGAACTATAATCTTAATTCTATTTTTAAAAATCAAATCCATAAATAGTCTAGTAATTACCTGTTATGGAAATATTTAATTTTGACAAATCCGAGGATTTTAAAATGGGAGATTCTCCTCTTTCGATTTTGTCAATTACCAAATTAGCCACGGAAATTGCCTGCTGCTTTGTTTTAAATGTTTGTTTACCGGGCAGACCAGGTATGAATTTTTGTAAAATCAATATTTTTTCTCCTTTTAAAATTTGATACCCATATCCTTCTTTCAACAATACGGCCTCACTATGAATTAATTGCTCTTTTCCCTTAAGTGTTTGATTATTCAAAGCATAAGCAAAGCATACCACCAAAAATAGAGCAATCACTATCACAAATTTTCTTACAGAACTCATAAATAAATGTTTAAAAATGGGCCAATCCACACAGATTGACCCAAAAAATTAACAACTCCACTCATTATGAAAAATTAATCTTCCTCTTCGTACTCATCAAGAGGAAAAAACTCATCTAAATCATCCAAGTATAAAGTACCTGTTCTACCCATACCTATAAATACACGACTACCATTAGAAAAAGCAATCGCATCTTGTCTTGTCGCTCCTTCGAAAGAAGTTTTCTGATCCCATTCATCTGAAGACGGATCATACTCCCAAACAGAGTTAGTTGCACCTCCTAATTCTCCACAAGCTATATAACCATACCCGTTTACAGTGAAGCCTACAGCGTTACTTCTCGCAACAGCGTATTCATCTTCTTCATCTAAATCTAACTTCTTCGTCCAACTTTCTGTTGTGGGATCAAATACCCAAAAATCATCTAAGTAAACTCCATTAGAAACACCTGTACCCAAATACACCAAGCCATCGATTGTAAAAGTCGTTGCCGACCTTCTTTTGTTTCCACCAAAGCCTACTAATTCTACCCATGTATCATTTACGGGATTATATTTCCAGAAATCTTTTCTATCGTTCTCACCATCATAACCAGTACCTACATAACCAAAACCGTTAACACCAAAACCAACTGCATTTCTTCTTGCAGTTGTCAAAGAAGCTATTTCCGTCCATGTATTAGATGCCGTATTATAACCATAGAAATCAGTTAATTCATCAACACCGTCATAACCAGAACCTATATAACCGGTACCGCCTACTTCAAAACCTACCGCCGCATTTCTGGCAACTCCAGGAAAATCAGCTTTCTGAGACCAATAATCTCCTTCCATATCATAAGCCCAAAACGAAGCTAAATAATCATCACCATCATACCCTACGCCCATGTAACCTACATTATCAATTGTAAATCCAGAAATACTACTTCTAGCACTACCATCAAAAACAGACTTATCTATCCAGTTTCCTAAATCGTCATCGTCATCATCACTTGAACAACTTGAGATTACCATAGCCATTAATGCCATTCCGGTAATCTTGTATACATACGATTTTCTTTTATTCATTATTTTTTGTTTAAAGTTTCTTTATTATCGAGTTCAAATCTACTAGAGACCTTAGCGTTCAAAAAACACAATAGATAAAGGTTTGTTTTTAACATACGAAACCCGCATTTTAATCTACCAACTCAATCATTTCATTAGTAGTTTAAATGATTGAGTTTATCCTAAAACATTCTGGTTTGGTCTATTCCGATTTTTACAACCATGCTTGACATTTAGATTTGAGAAAAATTAAACTCTCAATGAAAGTGTTCTCATTCAAATTACGAACCACCTACATGGTATTCTTCGGTATTATTATATTTATTTCGGTAATATCTTGTAGCAATGAAATATATAATGATTCAGAATTTGTAGCCGGCGAAACGTTTACAGACAGTAATATTCGTCTTATACTGATTGATACATTAACGGTCAGTACCTCTACCATGAAGTTTGATAGTATTGCTACTTCTGAATCTACTAGAATACTTACCGGTAAATACACAGACACAGTTTTTGGTACTATTACTGCATCTAGCTACATGCAGTTTTTACCCGAAACCTACTATATTGACAGCGAAGCCGAATTTGACAGTATTATTATGGTGCTAGGATATGACCAATATTATTATAATGATACACTGCAAAAAAATACGTTACACATTAAAAAAATCATTGAAAACCTGAGGCCTGAAAACGATGATTATTTCTACAACACTAGTAGTATTGCTTATGACGAAAATGATTTAGGTTTTTTAGAATATCATCCAAGACCCTTGGCAGGAGATTCGATAACCATTACCCTCGCAAATGATTTCGGCATAGATGTATTCTCTCAACTTCAAGAAAAAGACATTGTAAATTCTGACGAATACAGAGACTACTTTAAAGGCATTGGCATTGTACCGGATGAAACTGATAATGGTTCTGTTATTGGATTTTCCAAATCCTCTGAAAACACGTATATGCGTATGTATTATAGCACCGATACAGCAGACGAATCGGTTCAGGAGTATATCGATATTCAGATAAATGCAACAACATACCCTATTCCGTTTTTTAATAGGGTTACTGCAGATGACCCTATTACGCCACTACAAACACTGACCAATAGCAAGGTTAATCTAAAAAGTTCTGACTCCAACAACCAAAGTTACATAGAATCTGGTATTGGTATAGCCATGCGAGTACAATTCCCTCATATCAATAGCCTCTATGATATACCAGGTAATGGAACAATCTTAGACGGTATCCTAAAAATTAAACCAGTTGCCCAATCTTACGACGACCATTTAAAGCTTAGAGATACACTTGCCGTCTACGTGGTTGACCAGAATAATAATTTAACAGAAACCTTAACCTCTACGTCATATGCAATTCTCAATAGGAGCAATCAAGAATTTAATGATATCTATTATGAAATACCATTAGCTTATTATTTGGAAGAATTACAATTAAAAGACAGGGATATTGATGATGCTTTGATATTACTTCCTATAGATTATAATTCTTCAGTTGATCGATTTATTATGAGTGGAAACGGAAATGGCGCAAACGGAACAATTTTAGAATTAACATACGGTATATACGATGAAGATTAACCAAATTATATTTAATGCAATTGTCTTATTATTAATAGGCTCTCAACAAATCACCGCACAGTCTGAAGCACTAACGAGCTCTCCATATTCTTTATATGGTTTAGGCGTTATTAACCAAACTAGTATTGGCAAATTCAATAGTTTGGGCTATAGTGGTATTGGAATAAAATCACCATATGAACTTAATAACCTAAATCCCGCCAACTACGCATTGGTACCTCAAAATTCATTTTTATATGATATTGGAGTAACAGGTGAATTTAATAACTATAGTAACTCATCTGCATCTGAAGAAAAATCGAATGTGAACTTCTCCAATCTTGCATTCGGATTCAGAGTAATGGAAAATTTAGGCGCAGGTATTACCATGACACCTTATAGTGACGTTGGATACTCCATTCTGGGTGTCAGCAGCAATATTGAAGGCTCAACAGAAAATTTTGAGAGTAACATTACTGGTTTGGGTGGTCTAAACGATATTAAACTTAATGTCGGCTATTCACTTATACCCAAACTGAGACTTGGTTTAAGCGCATCATTTTTATTTGGAAATATTGAAGAAACTGAATCTTTTATTTATAGTTCCACCACATTTGAATCAATAGAAAAAACTAATTATAGCGGTGCACGACTGGGTTTTGGGCTTCAATATGATATCAATGACAAAATTACTATTGGTAGCACCGTGCAATTGCCCACAAGTTTAAATGGCAACCTTAAAAGATCTGTAAACAAAACTCTATCGGGAATTGAAATTTCTGTTGAAGATGAAAACTCCGATTATGTTTCAGATTTTAAGCTACCCTTAGAACTTGGGTTTGGTATGAGTATAAAACCTATAGATGAGATAACCTTTAGTGCAGATTACAAGAAAAACTTCTGGACAGACACTAATCAATCCGAAAATATTGGCAGCTATCAAGACCAAGATATTTATGCCTTTGGTTTAGAATATCTTCAAGACCCCACTAGTTATAAATATGGTCAAAGAATAAGCTACAGATTGGGTTATAATTATGATAATGGCTATTTAGCCATAGGTGATAATAAAGTAGAAGGTTACAATTTTACTGCAGGTGTTGGTATACCAACTAGTAGAGGCACACATTCAATGATTAACCTTTCATATAGCTATGGCTCTAAAGGATTGTTGCAGAACGTTCTAATCAAAGAGAACTATCATCTTATTACTTTGAATCTAAGTTTAGAAGACTTATGGTTTGTGAAGAGAAAAATCAATTAGTATAAAGTAATGAACAGAAACTATGTAAACTTTATTCATATTAAAATCTCCCCTAGTAATTCATTTTGTTAGAACCCTAATAGGAACTGATTAAATGAAAAAAGCCCGGATATATCCGGGCTTTTATTTTTAATCCTGTTAAGGAATATATTATGAAATTACTTCTTCTTTTTAGAATCAGCAGCTTCCATTTTTTCCTTCAATGCTTGTAACGCGTCGTTAGCATCCCCCAATGTGGTCTTAGCTTCCTCTGTACTAGCTGTTTGTCTTTTGACAGCAGCTTTAACATTACGTTGCTCTTCTTCACGGAAAATAGCAGTATGACTAGCTACTACACGTTTGAAGTCTTTATTGAACTCAATAATCTTGAATTCTGCTTCATCGCCTTTACCTAGTTTCTTACCATCTTCTTTCTCTAAGTGACGTTGTGGTATAAATGCAGTAATATCCTCGTTAAATTCAATTGTAGCACCTTTATCAACTAAATCAGATATTGTTGCTGTATGCACAGTACCTAACGCAAACTCAGTTTCGTATTTATCCCAAGGATTTTCAGTAGTTTGTTTATGACCTAAGCTTAACTTACGACCATCAACATCTAATTCTAATACCTCAACCTCTAAAGTATCACCAACATTAGTGAATTCAGATGGATGTTTGATTTTCTTAGTCCAAGAAAGATCAGAGATATAAATTAAACCATCAATACCTTCTTCTAGTTCAACGAAAACACCAAAGTTTGTAAAGTTTCTTACAATACCTTTATGCTTAGAACCTACAGGATATTTAGTTGTAATATCAGTCCAAGGATCTGGAGTCAATTGCTTGATACCAAGAGACATTTTACGATCTTCACGATCCAATGTCAATACAATAGCTTCAACCTCATCACCAACTTTTACGAAATCCTGAGCGGAACGTAAATGTGTAGACCATGACATTTCAGATACGTGAATAAGACCTTCAACACCTTCAACAACTTCAATAAATGCGCCGTAATCAGCTATAACGACTACTTTACCTTTAACTTTGTCTCCAATTTTAATCTCATCACTTAAAGCTTCCCAAGGATGCTTCTCTAATTGCTTAAGACCTAATTGAATTCTAGATTTGTTTTCATCAAAATCAAGAATTACAACATTTAATTTCTGGTCCAATTCAACAACCTCGTTCGGGTGATTAATTCTACTCCAAGAAAGGTCAGTAATATGTACAAGACCATCAACACCACCAAGATCAATAAAGACACCGTAAGAAGTAATGTTTTTAACGACACCTTCTAATACTTGTCCTTTTTCAAGTTGGCTAATGATTTCTTTTTTCTGCTCTTCAATATCCGCTTCAATAAGCGCTTTATGAGAAACAACAACGTTTTTAAATTCGTGGTTGATTTTCACAACTTTGAATTCCATTGTTTTGTTTACATACTGATCGTAATCACGAATAGGCTTCACATCGATTTGTGAACCTGGCAAGAATGCCTCAATTCCAAAAACATCAACGATCATACCACCTTTAGTTCTGCATTTAACAAAACCACTAACGATTTCTTCTTTGTCATGAGCCGCGTTAACACGATCCCAAGCCATGATAGTTCTTGCTTTTCTGTGAGACAATACTAATTGACCACTTTTATCCTCACGGATATCAATCAAGACCTCTACCTTGTCACCAACTTTTAAACCTGGGTTGTAACGAAATTCGTTTAACGAAATTACACCTTCAGATTTTGCGTTGATATCTATGATAGCTTCTCTATCAGTAATATAAACTACTTTTCCCTCAACTACTTCTGCATCTGCAGTGTCAACGAAATTTTCAGCCACTAATTTTTCAAATTCTTTCAATTTAGAATCATCAACACGCTCAATTCCTTGTTCGTATTTTTCCCAATTGAAATTCTCTAAAAATTCTTGTGGATCTTGCTGTGGAGTCTCTACAGCAGCTTGTTGTGTTGCTTCGGTAGTTTCAGCTACCTCTGCGTTTGTTTTTTCTTCAGCCATTTGCTGATTATTAATTTGTATTTCATAACCTTATCAAGACTTAGGCAACGACTATG
>TARA_R110001583_G_scaffold59441_3_pt1 | contig 26027 bp, 23 predicted proteins | sample TARA_R110001583 | Tara Oceans TARA_R110001583 (sample SAMEA4398432) | marine metagenome | biome: Polar Biome; feature: [MES] marine water layer (ENVO:01000295) within the mesopelagic zone...; material: water (ENVO:00002006), including particulate matter (ENVO:01000060) such as...... | reverse complement strand
TTTACCCGGAACCATTTATGGTATGCCAAATTTGGTGATTATTCCAAACCTCTGCCCCGGGTTCAATTGTTGGCCTTAACGGCATCATATCCACCTTCCAGATTAACCACATGGGTAAAGCCCAAAGATTTTAATTTTTCCTGTGCCTTCGCACTGCGTCCGCCCATCTTGCAATAGAGGTATATGGTCTTATTTTTGTCCACTGTTTTAAATTGTTCCGAGAAATCAGCATCATACCAATTAATATTATCGGCATTCTCCAGGTGCCCCGCACTAAATTCTTCCGGAGTCCTAACATCTACCAAAATGGCATTATCCAATAATTCCTGTTTAAAGTCGCTTATTGGCATTTTGTCCTTATTTTCTTGGGAACAACCCGTCTGCAATACTAGTACTACCAAAAAAAGAAATATTGTTCTCATAACTTATTTGCTTTATCAAAAATAAGAATTCTTCTTCAGAAAAAAATCACTTATTTTTGAGACGACAAACAGGTATGACAAAACAAGAATTAAATCCGGACATTTGGGTCGATAGTTATTCCGATTACCTATTCAACTATGCGGTAAGTCGGGTAAGTGATTCTGAAATTGCCAAAGATTTGGTACAGGAGACTTTTTTTGCCGGATTAAAATCTGCAAAAAATTTTAAAGGGGAGGCCGCTGAACGCACTTGGCTGATCTCTATCCTAAAAAGAAAAGTGATCGATCATTATCGCAAAATAAATTCCAAAAAGGCGAAATCTATGGTCCGCATCACCCAAAACCCAAATAGTGATGCCGATAGCAACTTTTTGGAAGAACAGGTTGCGGACCCAATGAGTCTGCTGGAAAACAGCCAAATAGAAAACGAAGAATTGGGCATGGCCATTCAGGACTGTATAGCCAAGCTCCCAAAAAAACACGCTTTGGCATTTACCCTAAAAACCATAAACGGACTCAGTACCGAGGAGGTATGTAAGGAGCTCGATATCAATCCGTCTAATCTTTGGGTTATCCTTCATAGAGCACGAACTGTTCTCATGGATTGCCTGAACAACAATTGGTTCAAGATATGAAAAGCTGTAAGGACGTTGAAATAATTTGCACTAAAGTTCAGTATAAGGAGGCCTCTTTCTTAGAGAAAATCAAGATTAAACTTCACGTATTGTTTTGTAAAACCTGTAAAACATTTTCTAAAAAAAACACCGAACTAACCTCTCTCTGCTCACAAGCCAACATTAAGACGCTTCCTATTGAAGAGAAGGAAAAAATGAAAACGGAGTTAAAATCAAGGACCTAAAAAGACATCCATTACCAAAATACAGGCCCACCAAAAAATCGGAATTGCTTCGACCCAAAAGGAAGAAAAAAATTGGGATTGATTTCTTCTGGTCACCAACATTAATACTGCTAGACCAAGAAATGCCAGACCCTTGCCAAATACCTCAAAATTCGTCAGGTAATCTTTCATAAAAGTCAAAAAGAAAAAAACGACAGCTCCGGCTGCCCCAAAAATCTTTGTTTTTAGGTAACCAAATCTTTGCGGTAAAGTTCTTAGTTCCGGATCGTCATAATCCAAGTCCCTAATTTCGAATGGCAACATTAGAATCAGGACCATTAGAAATCGTTGCACCAACTCTATTGACACATCCCAATCCAATACCCTATCTGCAGCTACAACGGGCAAAACTACCGTTGTACCTGCCCAAACCATAGCCACTATAAAAATTTTGAGCCCCCCCAAACTTCTAAGATTTTTTGCGTTGGGCAACAACGGAACAGCATATAAACTCGTCAGAACCGACAAAACTGCAAGGCCTATCCAAGCTTCATAGGACATAAAAAAAGAATGGTACAGAGCAAAGCCCCCAGCAATAAAACTTACGACCTGAATATTCTTATGGTAAGTATTGGACACTAGGAAATATTTCTTCGCCTCTACCCCATATTTCACAAAATTGTAGCATGCAATTGTTCCAAAAAATACCAGATACGAAATATGATTGTCCCTGGACAGTCCAAAAAAAATGCAGGTAATTTCAATTAATGCAAACACTGATAATGCTACATGAATACTGGCATCCAAGTAAAAATGAAATAAGTATCTACGCCAGTTCATAAATCAAAATTAACCAAAGTGTTCATAACCTCTTATTTTAGTTAAAAACTTTGAAGGAGTTGAAGGTGAAAGCTGCAAAATAAACATAAATAATGAGTAATTTTGCTCACCTATATTTTAGATTAAAACTGCTTGAATTTATGAGGACAGACTTATTTGCCTTGCGCCATATCGGCATTAGAGAAGAAGACCTTCCACAGATGCTAAAAACCATCAATGTCAACTCTGTAGACCAGTTGATAAATGAAACTATTCCTGACGATATTCGTATTGCTAAACCCTTGGCCTTGGAGACGCCTATGAGTGAGCACGAGTATTTGTCCCATATTCAAGTTTTATCCGAGAAAAATAAAGTTTTTAAATCCTATATCGGTCTAGGTTATCATGAAAGTATAACCCCTTCAGTGATCAAAAGAAATATTCTGGAAAATGCAGGATGGTATACGGCCTACACCCCATACCAAGCTGAAATTGCCCAAGGGCGCCTAGAGGCCTTATTAAATTTCCAGACCGTAATAGCGGAACTCACTGGAATGGAATTGGCCAATGCCTCCCTTTTGGACGAAAGTACTGCCGCTGCAGAAGCCATGACCATGCTCTTTGATGTGCGAAGTAGGGATCAAAAGAAAAACAACGTTTTAAAATTCTTTGTTTCCGAAGAGATACTACCCCAAACATTGTCCCTGTTAAAAACAAGGTCGACCCCACTGGATATAGAACTGATTGTAGGCAAGCACGAAAACTTTGAATTTGGCGATGATTATTTTGGTGCCCTACTGCAATATCCAGGAAAACATGGCCAAGTACATGATTATGCCCCATTTGTGGCCAAAGCGGTTGAAAAAAATATAAAAGTTGCCGTTGCTGCCGATATCTTGAGTTTGGCATTATTGACCCCTCCTGGTGAATTTGGAGCCGATGTGGTAGTCGGAACAACCCAACGATTTGGAATTCCCTTAGGCTACGGTGGGCCACATGCTGCCTTTTTTGCCACAAAGGAAGAGTACAAAAGAAGTATTCCCGGTAGAATAATCGGAGTTACAAAGGACACCGATGGCAAGCCGGCCTTAAGGATGGCTTTACAGACCAGGGAGCAGCACATTAAACGTGATAAAGCTACCTCCAACATCTGTACAGCTCAGGTCCTATTGGCTGTAATGGCCGGGATGTATGCCGTTTATCACGGCCCAAAAGGATTAAAATATATCGCAAACAAGGTTCATTCCACTGCGGTTACATTAGTGGATAGTCTTGAAAAATTGGGATTGTACCAAACAAACACTTCTTATTTTGACACCATAAACATAAAGGCAAGTTCCTCCAAAGTAAGGCCTATTGCCGAAAAATATGAGGTTAATTTCCTATACGTTGATGCAGATACCATATCGATCGCATTGAACGAAGCCACCTCCCTGAAAGATCTACAATTAATAGTAGATATTTTCGCCGAAGCTGTTGGAAAAGAAGCCGTTGTTATCAATGGTCTTTTACCACAATCCCTTCTGGAGAACAAGCTTGTGCGTACTTCAACGTTTTTGGAGAACTCCGTATTCAATTCCTATCACTCGGAAACCGAATTGATGCGTTATATAAAAAAATTGGAGCGAAAAGATTTGGCACTGAACCACTCCATGATTTCCTTGGGCTCATGTACCATGAAATTGAACGCGGCCTCCGAAATGTTGCCATTGAGCATGGCGCGCTGGGGAAACATCCATCCTTTTGTACCTATTGACCAAGCTGAAGGATATCAGATCATCCTTAAGGAATTGGAAAAAGATCTTAATATCATCACTGGATTTGCAGGAACGTCGTTACAACCAAATTCTGGAGCTCAAGGAGAATTTGCCGGCCTAATGGTCATAAGGGCATATCATGAGTCCAGAGGGGAAGGCCACAGGAATATTTGCCTTATACCTGCCTCGGCACATGGCACCAATCCTGCTTCGGCGGTTATGGCCGGGATGAAGGTAGTAGTTACAAAAACAGACGAAAACGGGAACATTGATGTGGCCGATCTTGCAGAAAAGGCCGAGTTGCACAAAGACAATCTGTCCGCCTTAATGGTTACCTACCCGTCTACCCATGGTGTTTTTGAATCTTCCATTAAGGAAATCACAAAATTGATCCATGATAACGGGGGTCAAGTTTATATGGACGGGGCCAATATGAATGCACAGGTAGGATTGACGAATCCTGCTACCATTGGTGCCGATGTCTGCCACCTAAATCTACATAAAACATTCGCCATACCTCACGGTGGTGGTGGCCCTGGAGTTGGACCTATTTGCGTGGCGGAACAATTGGTACCATTTTTACCAGGAAACCCCGTAATTAAAACGGGAGGAGACAAGGCCATTACGGCCATATCGGCAGCGCCTTGGGGAAGCTCGTTGGTATGTTTAATTTCTTATGGCTATATAAAAATGCTGGGGGAAAACGGATTGACCCAGTCTACAAAGACCGCTATCCTAAATGCGAATTACATTAAAAATAAGCTTAGCGGAAAATTCGATGTGCTCTATACAGGGGAAAGAGGAAGGGCTGCCCACGAAATGATTATAGACTGTAGGCCCTTTAAAGAAAATGGTATAGAAGTTACGGATATCGCAAAAAGATTAATGGATTATGGATTTCATGCACCTACGGTTTCTTTCCCTGTTGCCGGGACCCTTATGATAGAGCCTACCGAGAGCGAAAGCTTGGCTGAATTGGATCGATTCTGTAGCGCCATGCTATCCATTCGTGAAGAAATTGATGCCGCATCCGTTGAGGACAACAACAATGCTCTTAAAAATGCACCCCACACCCTTGAAATGATTACCGCTGACAAATGGGAATTTCCATACAGTAGACAACAGGCGGCCTTCCCATTGCCCTATATATTGGAAAACAAATTTTGGCCAAGCGTAAGACGCGTGGACGACACATATGGAGACCGTAATTTAATTTGTACATGCGCTCCCATCGAAGCTTATGTGGAGGCCTAAAAACCTCAACAAAATCAAGCCTTTTAAAGCCTTTCCTTCAATTGTGAAAGGCTTTTTTTTTGGCAAATACAAAAGCGGAATTATCTTGAACATCATATCAAATCCAAAGGATATAAATTGCCGCGGCCCAATTGGTTTATATTTATACTATTAAATTTGCATATTATTATGAACATTGGCATTACTGGCACTGGTTCTTACCTACCATCTATCGTAACAAAGAATTCAGATTTTAAAAATCATGATTTTTTAAATGAGGATGGCACCCCCTTTAAGCATCCAAATGATGTTATTATTCAAAAATTCCAAGGCATTACCGGAATAAGCGAAAGACGCTATGCGGAAGATAATTTAAACACCTCCAATCTCGCTTTTTTTGCAGCAGAAAAGGCAATAGCCGATGCAAAAATTGACAAAGAGGAACTGGACTATATAATTTTTGCCCATAATTTTGGTGATGTTTCAGTTGGCCAAAATCAAGGGGACACCTTACCAAGTTTGGCCACGAGGGTAAAACACCAATTACAGATAAAGAATCCCAAATGTGTCGCCTATGACCTCCTATTTGGTTGCCCTGGCTGGATAGAAGGAGTAATCCAGGCAAATGCATTTATTAAAAGTGGAATTGCCAAAAAATGTCTTGTAATTGGAGCAGAGACCCTGTCAAGAATTGTGGATAAGCATGATCGCGACTCTATGATCTATTCGGATGGTGCCGGGGCCACAATTGTTGAAGCTAGGGAAAATGCCGGCCAAATCCTGTCGCACAATAGCGCAACCTATGCCAATGAGGAAGCCTTTTTTCTCTTCTTTGGTGAATCCTATTCCAAAACCCCCCAAGAAGACACCCGATACATAAAAATGTATGGCCGAAAAATATATGAATTTGCAGTAACCTATGTACCCCAAGCCATGAAAGATAGCCTGGACAATAGTGGGGTGCCTATCTCCGAGGTGAAAAAAATATTCATTCACCAGGCCAATGAAAAAATGGATGAGGCCATAGTAAAACGTTTTTATAAACTCTTCGACATGGAAATGCCCGATGGAATTATGCCCATGAGCATTGAAAAATTGGGAAATAGCTCAGTGGCTACCATACCTACCCTATTTGATATGGTGAAAAATGGAAAAATGGAAAATCAGTCGATAAAAAAGGGAGATGTTGTTATATTTGCCAGTGTTGGTGCAGGCATGAACATAAACGCCATTGTCTATAGGGTATAATCCATAGGCCACTTAACACTTTTTCAAATATCTTTGTTTCTGGTTTTAGGATTAAGCCCTATTAAGCCGTAAAAACATGTTAAACAACAAACCAGATCATTGCCGATGTACGAAAGAACCTTCCCGAACAAACGTTTTAAGCATACCCTGGAATTTCTGCAAAAACACATCTCTACCGACCAATCAATTTTAGATCTTGGGGTGGAAAATCCCTTTTCAAAGATTATGAAGGAAAATGGATATCAAGTAGAGAACACAACAGGTGAGGATTTGGATCTGGATTTTTCGGCTGCCCTGACCACCAAGGCGGAAGTTGTCACTGCCTTTGAAATTTTTGAACATCTTTTGGCTCCGTACAACATTCTTAGCCAAATTAGAACTGATAAATTGGTAGCCAGTATTCCACTAAGATTATGGTTTTCATCGGCCTATAAAAGCAAGACCGATCCGTGGGACAGACATTATCACGAGTTCGAAGACTGGCAATTTGATTGGTTGTTGGAAAAGGCAGGATGGGAAATTAAGGATAGGGCAAAATGGACCAATCCCGTAAAAAAAATAGGGATCAGACCACTGCTACGTAGTTTTACACCCAGATATTACATTGTTTATGCAGAAAGAAAGAACAGCTCCCAATAGAATCCCTATAGAAATGGAGGCGGAGTGTTCCAATCATTAAAACAAATAAATTTTTAGCGGTGAACTACTATATTATCATTCCTGCCCATAACGAAGGCCAGTATTTAATGGACGCCCTGCAATCCGTGGTTACACAAACCATGCCCCCCAAAAGGGTTGTTGTGGTAAATGATAATTCATCGGACAATACCGAGCAAATAATAGACAGCTTCACTGCCGAACACAATCATATCTCAAAGATCAATACAAAATCGTCCACTGCCCATTTGCCCGGGAGCAAGGTTATCAATGCCTTTAACAAAGGCTTGGAGCAATTGGATGACGACTATGATTTTATAGTAAAGTTAGATGCCGATATAATTCTTCCCGATTCCTATTTTGAAAAAATAGCCAAAATATTTTCTACCGATGTAAAAATTGGGATAGCAGGTGGATTTGCTTTTGAACAGGATAAAAACGGGGAATGGAAATTAAATCACCCTATGGACAAAGACCATGTTCGCGGTGCTTTTAAAGCGTATACCAAGAGATGTTTTAAAGCCATTGGCGGACTTAGAACTGCCATGGGATGGGATACAGTGGACGAGCTACTTGCCCAATACAACGGTTTTAATATCTATACCGATAGCAACCTGAAGGTTAAACACTTGCGCCCATTGGGAAATGCTTATAACAAAAAAGCCAAATTACTTCAAGGAAAGGCTATGTACACCCTGAGGTATGGGTTTCCAATAACCCTTATTGCCTCTATAAAAATGGCCTTGAAACAAAAAAAACCTAGGGCTTTTTTAGATAATCTTCAAGGATATTTTTTGGCCAGGAAAGAAAAATCGGATTTTCTCGTAAACCCCGCGGAGGGTAAGTTTATTCGCCAGCTGCGATGGAGAAAAATAAAAGCCAAACTCTTCCAATAAGAAAAGCTCGGCTTTTTTGTTTTTACAAGAAAACTTACTTTTATTCTATAACCGCTTCAATCGGCTCTCCCGTAGTTCCAGAAGGAGCGTTCATTCCCATTAAGGCTGCTATTGTAGGAGCTATGTCCGGAATTTCGGTTCTATTTACCGTACTCCCCTTCTTAATACCTTTCCCATAAAATAACAAGGGTGCGTGAGTATCGTAGTTCCATGGGGACCCATGTGTTGAACCTGTATCACCGTATTTTCCACTTCCTGGATCGAAAACAAAAAGCACATCTCCTGAACGTTTTTGATTAAATCCGTTCTGAACGATATAAGGTATTCCGCTAGTATATTGATTCTGCCACATTTGATTGGCCGTAAACACCTTATAAATACCATCATATTGAATCAACTCCAAGGCCAACTCTTCCTCAACATCATCTATGTCCAAATCCAAACTTTTGATTACACTATAATCTAAAAACAACTGATTGTTGGAAGTCTTCTTCACAATATCCGTAGTTCCATAGGTATACTTTAAATATTCCGTTAGTCGGTCGTCCATTTTTTTTGATTCCACTACACCACCAGGAAGTTTCTGATCCCTTAAAAAAGCCGGAACATTGATAGCTGCATGATCTGCAGTTAGAAAAACGGTATATTCACCTGTTCCCACTTTTTTGTCCAAGGTATCAAAAAGACGTTTTAAATCTTGGTCCAAACGTAGATAAGTATCCTCTACCTCCTTTGAATTCACCCCCCATTTATGACCCACATAATCTGTACTTGAAAAGCTTATTGCCAGAAAGTCTGTAAAACTATCGGTTCCAAGAGACTCCTTTTCCACAGCTTCCAAAGCAAAATCAGCGGTTAGACTATTGCCATATGGGGTGCTTTTTAAAATGCTATATTTGCCATTCTTATCCCACAAGCCAACTAAATCGTGAGGAAAGGTTGGAGTGGCCTGACCTTCAAAAAGCCCTTCGTAATTATTGTCATCAACACCACTTTCTATATAGCTATTGATGTCCTTAAGGGTACTCCATGGTTTTTTGTATTTAGCTACACTTTTTTGCGTATTAAAATCAGTGACCCATGTAGGCAATTCATCCATATAATAAGAGCTGGTAATCCAATTGCCTTCAGCCCCACCATCAAACCAATAAGCGGCATTGGCAGTATGGCCACCAGGCAGAACCGCACCTCTATCCTTAATCGCTACAGCAATTACTTTACCCTTCATCTGGGTATGCAACCTTACTTGGTCTGTAATGGTCGTAGTTTGAATCCTATGCGGGGACATTTTTCCAGCATCGGAAGAGGTTCCAACCGAATTATAATTGGGATCTCCTGCGCAATAAACACTTTCATCCGCATATTTATCATACCAATCATTACCTATTATACCATGAACGGAAGGGGTTGTGCCCGTATAGACAGATGCATGTCCTGCACCGGTAACCGTTGGGGCATAATTAAAATGATTGTTTTTGCAATTAAAACCATCATTAACCAGACGCTTAAATCCACCATCACCGTATTGGTTCCAAAAACGGGTCAAATAGTCGTACCGCATTTGATCTACCACAATGCCCACTACTAATTTAGGGGTTGTTGCGATATTCTGACCAGTAACAGTTTCGCGATCGGATATGTCTTCTACCTTATTTTTTTTTGATTTTCTTTGGGCATTTACCTCAACAGGATTAAACCCTATTATAAGCAGTAAAAGCAATAGTAGCAGACTCTTATTTTGCATTTTCTTATGTTTTAAGGAGCAAAAATATAGAAATAAAACCTTTAAATTTTAATTGGAAGTTAAATGATTCTTAATATTGTTATTTTTACATTCCTAAGCAATATTTTATATTGAATGAATTATATAGCATCAATAGGCAGCTATTTTATAATGATCAAGGAGGTTTTTAAAAAACCCACCAAATGGTCCATTATGAAAACCCTAATATTAAAGGAAATAGACGAACTGGTTTATGGTTCCATGGGTATTATTATTTTCATTTCCTTCTTTATAGGAGGCGTAGTATCCATACAGACCGCCCTAAACATTACCAATCCACTAATACCTCGAAATCTTATTGGATTTGCCACCAGGCAATCGGTAATACTTGAATTTGCCCCTACCTTCACCTCTATAATTATGGCTGGTAAGGTGGGTTCATATATTACATCCAGTATTGGCACCATGCGGGTAACGGAACAAATTGATGCCTTGGAAATCATGGGGGTCAATTCTTTGAACTATCTCGTTTTCCCAAAAATAATAGCAATGTTGTTTTATCCTTTTGTGATTGCAATAGCTATGTACGTTGGTATCTTTGGAGGGTGGACAGCTGGTGTTTTTGGAGGATTTAGTTCCAGTGCAGACTTTGTTGAAGGCCTGCAATTGGACTTTATTCCATTTCACGTCACCTATTCCTTTATAAAATCGATAGTTTTTGCACTGATTATTGCTACCATTCCATCCTTTCACGGATACTACATGAAAGGCGGGGCATTGGAAGTCGGCAAGGCCAGCACCACCGCTTTTGTTTGGACAAGTGTTGTAATCATCATTGTTAATTACATCTTAACACAATTACTTTTGGGCTAATGATAGAAGTAGACAACTTACACAAATCCTTCGGGGAAAGCCATGTTTTAAAAGGCATTAGTTCCAATTTTGAAAAAGGCAAGACCAATCTTATAATAGGACAAAGTGGTTCCGGTAAAACGGTTTTTTTGAAATGTCTTTTGGGCCTCTTTTCGCCTGATGAGGGCACCATTAGCTATGACGGAAAAATCTATTCCGAACTATCCGCAAGCGAACAACGCAACTTAAGGCAGGAGATGGGAATGGTATTTCAGGGTAGCGCGCTATTCGATTCCATGACCGTTCAGGGAAATGTTATGTTTCCCTTGGGCATGTTCACCAAACAATCAAAATCGGAAATGCAGGATCGGGTAGATTTTGTACTTAAACGTGTAAACCTAGTTGATGCACATAATAAATTTCCATCGGAAATATCGGGAGGAATGCAAAAGCGGGTTGCCATTGCCAGGGCTATTGTAATGAATCCAAAATACTTATTTTGTGATGAACCAAATTCGGGACTGGATCCAAAAACTGCTATCCTAATAGACAATCTTATTCATGAAATTACCCAGGAATACGATATTACTACGGTAATCAATACCCATGACATGAATTCTGTTATGGAAATTGGCGAAAAGATAATTTTCCTCAAAAATGGATTAAAGGAATGGGAAGGCAGTAATAAAGAAATTTTTAAAACGGATAATGAAGCCGTAACCGACTTCGTCTATTCCTCGGAATTATTTAAAAAAGTGCGGCAAATGTATATTGAGGAACGGAATTAACTCGGTTCTTCCCTGACTTGAATCTTGGAATTCTTTAACCTTAGGCGCAACCAATCCGTTAGTTTTTGGGAATCGGTTTTAATTTGCTTGTCAGGCACCCCCTTTTTCCACTTTACATTAAATACTGGGATGGTATCCAGTTTATTAAAATCAGTTGTAATAGTATAGGAAAATCCTAAACTGGTCATATTCTCATAATTGGTCTTGGCTTCGGCACTAATTTCTTGAAAAGGTATCTGCTGTTCAACAAGCTTGCTCATTTTTCCAACTTCCTCCTTTAAAACCTGAATCTGCTGTTCCTTGCTCAGTAATTCTGCCTTTTTGGATTCATAAAGTTCACTAACATACCTCATTTGATCCAATTCCTGATTTTTAGATCCCTGAACAATTTTTAATTCTATATTTTTAAGCTTGTCATAGGTATTTTTTTGGGTATTCCAAGTTGCAATAACATTGTCCGGTATGGTTTCGTTGCCCATAAACACCAATTCAATAAACCCGTCATCTCCGTGATTGTATTGAATATCGGTCAAATTCTCCAAATATCTTCCTTCTCCAGGTAATTCATAAGGCACAATATTGCTAGCAACAAATTGATTGGCCTGCTTTCTAAACAAGGACTCTTGGAACACATCATAAAAGGTAAATCCCGCAGGAATCATAACTAAAATCGCCACTGTAGAGGCCATACGGGCAATAAACCTTCTACGCTGTGAATTGGCATAGCGCACCATAGGAAAACGCAATAATTTAATAACCAAAAACGTGGCCAGGGCAATAAAAATAGTATTTATCGTAAAAAGATACATAGCGCCGGTAGCATAGCTAAAATTACCTATGGCCAGTCCAAAACCAACAGTACATAAGGGTGGCATCAATGCCGTAGCAATTGCCACTCCATAGATAACGCTGGCAATAGTCCCTTTTTTGGCCCTGGCAATCACCAATGCCAAACCTCCAAAAAATGCAATAAGCACATCTCTGATGTCAGGAGCGGTCCTAGCCAGCAATTCCGATGATTCATCCCTTAAGGGGAATAAATAAAAGAACAAAAATGCGGTAATAACGCTTAAACCAACCATGACGGCAAAATTCTTCAATGAACGTCTCAAGGTATCTATGTCATTAATAGCCAAAGAAAGCCCAATACCCAAAATAGGGCCCATTAAAGGTGAAATTAACATGGCACCGATAACTACTGCAGTGGAATTGGCATTAAGTCCAACAGATGCGATAAAAATAGAGCATATTAAAATCCAGGAGGTATGGCCCTTAAAAGGAATATCTGCAATAATAGATTCTTTGGTGGCCTCCTGATCCGTATTCTTGCGTATATCCAAAAGATCGGCCAGAAATACTTTTACCCCTTCCAAAAGACCCCTAAAATCCCTCTTTATATCTTGCCCACTACCCTCAGGAAAATCCTGATTCTGGTCTTTATTTAAATTTTCCTCCATAATTAAGCCAGCTGATCTCCAAATTTATCTTTAATTTTCGCAAGTACCTTTTTAATGTCCTGTTCCTTGGATTTGGGATATATGAGCAAAACCTCCTCCTTGTCTACCACAATATAGTCTTTTAATCCGTCAATAACGATAATTTTTCCTTTGGGGGAACGAATCATATTCCCTTTGGAATCCTCCGCTAAAACTTGACAATTCACCAAGGCGTTGTCGTTATCGTCCTTATCCAACTTATCGTATAAAGAGCCCCAAGTACCAAGATCGTTCCAATCAAAAGTGGCCGGTAGAACAAAAATATTACTGGAAGGCTCCAAAATGGCATAGTCTATGGAAACATTCTCTGCCTTGGGATAATTTTCAATTATGAATGCCCTTTCCTCAACGGTGTTGTAATATTTCAATCCACTTAAAAATAAATTGTATTGTTCCGGTTGATATTTTTCAAAAGCATCCACTATAGTTTTTACACTCCACATAAAAATACCGGCATTCCACAAAAAATTACCTTGTTTTATGAAATCCTTTGCCGTTTCATAATCAGGTTTTTCCCTAAATTGAAGAACACTTTTAAGTGATTCCCCATCTTTCTTTTCAAATTCTATATACCCAAAACCAGTATTGGGAAAAGTAGGTTTTATTCCCAAGGTACAGAGCACATTTTCCTTTTCACATTTATTGAAACAGCTTATAACGTCCTTGGCAAATGCTTCCTCATCTTCTATCCAATGATCACTGGGGGCAACAATCATAACAGCATCAGGGTTCTGCTTCTGTATTTTTAAGGCCGCATATAGTATACATGGAGCAGTATTGCGCATTGCCGGTTCCAAAACCACTTGCTCTTGCTTAACCTCTGGCAATTGCTCCAAGACCAATTGGTTATATCTTTCATTGGTCAAGATCAAAATATTTTCAACCGGCACAAATTTTGCCAGCCTTTTAAAAGTCTTCTGTACCAATGTATCCCCTGTACCCAACATATCATGAAACTGCTTGGGATAAGCAGTTGTACTTATAGGCCAAAATCTGGATCCAACTCCACCTGCCATTAAAACTGCATAATAATTTTTATTCATAGTGTTTCCCTTAATCTTTTATTAATTCCACCTCTGCATTGGGCTGAAAAAGATAGACCCTGCCGGTAGCTACCTCGATACATTCGTATCGCTTAACTCTTTTATTCTTTTTTTGAAATAATTTTCCATTATATATCCTGAAAACACTACCATGTGGCAATTCAAAAATATAGGATTTTTCACTATCCTGTACATCAAACTGTTTTAGGGCCAAGGATAGGCTAGCGTCCGTATCGCTACTCGCCTTTGGATTTCTAAAATGTCTGGCCAACATGGGCAAAAGATTGGTTGGAAAAACTTCCGGCCTTAAAAACGGCAACATTAGATATTGAAATGTTCTTTTCCACTCCAATCCGTGTGGTTTTATTTTACGCCCATATTTTTCAAAAGCAACCAAATGCGCTATTTCATGAACCAAAGTAATCAAGAATCGATATTTATTCAAGGTGGCATTCACGGTAATCTGATGGGATCCGTTGGGCATTCGTCTATAATCCCCATGTCGGGTAACCCGTTGATTCACAATCTTAAGGTGTACCCCGTTTTCCTTAATTAGCTCCATACTTAAACTTACCGCCCTTTCAGGAAGATACTTTTGCAAAGTGTCCTGCATAATAACAAAATTAGAAATTTTAAGATTCCATATAGCCGTAAGTAGAAATTTTATCCAAAATACAATTAACGATACCAAAAAAAATGTATTCAAAAGAATATTTACACTTTTATTAACGATTAAAGACAACTACTTTCCACTAACTTTGCATTCCCGCTGAACAAAGCGAAAAACAAACTATTAATATAATTATGAACGAGTTAAGAACCACCAATAAGTTATTGCTTATCATAGTAATCCCCTTAGTGTTTTACTTACTAAAGCTTCTGTCGTTTATCTTTATCCCCCTCATTTTCTCTATGTTCATAGCTTTATTGTTCCTTCCTATTATGCGTTGGCTCAATAAAAAGAATGTATCCAAGCCTATAAGTATTTTTATTGTTATCCTGATTTTTATTGGGGCCTTAAAAATAGGAGGAGAACTCATTCAACTTACCAGCAAGGAAATACTATCTGCAGACAACGCTTTTTTCCAAAAAGCAGAGACCAAATTGGAAGCCCTGCTATTAGGTATGGAAGATTATCTTGGAATACCCTATGCCCAGGAAGAAAACATCATCAATAATTTTATTCCCAAAGAAAGTATGATGAAGAACTTTGGGACGACTCTGGATTTTATCGGCAATACGGTCACCATGATATTAATGACGGTGTTTTTTGTTGTGCTTTGGTTGGCAGAATCAATAAACGTTCAGAAATTAATGAACAATACCATTTTAAAACAAAAACACACCTCGGTTAAGACGTTTGTAAAAGTTGAAAAAGATCTTATAAAATTTATAAAGGTCAAATTTCTAGTAAGTCTTTTTACGGGAATTGGAATTGGATTGGCCTGTGTGTTTTTTGATGTAAGCTTCCCTATTTTCTGGGGACTCTTCGCCTTTGCCATCAATTTTGTCCAAATGGTCGGCTCCATTATTTCCGTAGTTCTATTGGCACTATTTGCATTTGTAGAATTGGAGCCTACAAGCACACTCTTGTTCTTTGTTCTTTCCATTACCGGGGTACAAGTTTTGTTCGGATCGATACTGGAACCCGTATTTATGGGAAAATCTTTTTCCATTAACATAATTACCGTATTGGTTATGTTGATGCTATGGGGATATATTTGGGGGGTACCCGGATTGATCATGGCAATACCTATTACCGTTTTTATCAAGATTATTTTGGAACAATTCCCACAAACGAAAATAATAGCCAGTCTCATTTCAGGAAACCAACCTTTAAAACCCAAACCCCAAAAAGAAAGGTAGTTGGTTATAATTTAAGCAAGGAAATCAACTCATTCATTTGCTCAAAGGTTTTGGTAACCTCATTTTCAAAATCAGGATCCTCGTTTAAATGGGTATAACCATAAACATCAAATCCTCCTGAGGTAGCCGCCTTAGCTCCCTTTAAGGAATCCTCTATCACCAAGCATTCGTTGGGAGTATACCCCATGGATTCTGAAGCATACAAATAAATAGCCGGGTCCGGTTTCCATTTTCCAATATCATAACAACTGAATATATTGTCTATAAAAAATGAGGACAGACCGGCCGTTGCCAAATTCCTTTTAATTTTTTCCTGTGGCCCACTGGATGCCACACAAAATGGCACTGTCAATTTACTCAACACCTGTTCAACCCCATCCACCGGTTTCAAATGGGTCGAAAACAGTTGGTAAGACCTTTGGCGATATTCTTTTTCAAATCCCAAGGGCAATTGCTTTTGTATAATCGCCTCTACCTGCCTTATACTATCATTTAAAAAACCCCCTTTAAAATGTTGCATGGCATAGGAAATATCTATCCCAGCACCATGTTCATTGGCCATATCCACAAATACCTGATTGCCGAGCAACTCACTATCTACCAACACCCCATCACAGTCGAAAATAACACACTTGTATTCTTTCATTGGCTATATAAAATTAGGGTGTTGAGTTGGACACCTGTAGTAATTTTCCATTGTAAAGTTTATGGCCGCTAAGTGCAAAGTCCTTGATATATGCAGCCATTTCCAAAGCGGTTGTTGGTGCCTCATAACCAGGAAAAGCTTCCTCCAACATTTCGGTCTGTACGGCCCCAAGAGCCAACACGTTAAATGATGGTCCCGATTCCTTGAATTCCTCCGCCCACAATTCTGTCATGGTAATTACGGCACCTTTACTGGAACTATAGGCAGATAGTCCGGCAAATTTCATACTGCCCTGAACACCTCCCATAGAACTAATGGTTACCACATGACCAGTTTTGGGCATTAAGGGAATGATTCTCTTAGTGATATTGGCGACCCCAAAAACATTCACTTTATAAACCTCTTCAAATGCTTTCATAGAAGTTTCCAAAAAAGGTTTGTTCAGCAATTTACCTGCATTGTTAATAAGGATATCTACCTGTTTCCAATTATTTTTTATGAACTCGTCCATTTGGAGGTAATCCGACTCATTGGCCAAATCAAACGAAAAGCTGGATATATTATCATGATTTAATTCGGCAATGGGGGCATTATTTCTGGATAGTGCCAACACTTTATGACCTTCATTGGCAAATAACTGTGCCATTTGAAAGCCAATCCCCCTACTACTCCCTGTAATTACAATATTCGCCATTATTTGTATTCTATCTCCCTCATTGGGGCATTAATAATATCTACCAAAACTGGAAGGGTTTTATTTACCAATAAGGCCATATGGTCGAAATCCATGATGGAAACCTCATCACCCACCTTGTGGTAGTGATCAAAATTGGTAAAATCGAAGGTACAAAAGGTTTGTGAAGGAACCCCAAACTCTAAATGAAAGGGATAATTATCCGATCTTTTAAACAGATTAAATTCCTTTGCAGTTGGGAGAAAACCAACCAAATTCTCCTCGGCATAAGTATTGCAAATTTCCGCTAAATTGGATTGCTCATAACCCGTTACGTACATAAAATAATCCTTTCCTACCAGAGGCACCCCTACCATTTCAAAATTCAGCATGGCATAGAGATCCAAATTCTGATCTTTCAGCTTTTTTGCCAAGTGTTTAGATCCCAAGAGACCTTTTTCCTCACCACTGAATAGGGCAAAAATTACGCTTCGTTTATTATTTTTAAACTTACCAAAATAACGGGCAAACTCCAAAACCGCAGTAGTGCCGGAAGCATTATCATTGGCACCATTGGCAATATTATCTTCGGCCACCGGATCAGCAGTACCTATATGGTCATAATGGGCCCCGATTATTATGTATTCATTTTTTAAGTTTTTGTCCGAGCCTTCAATAAAGCCGACCAAATTGTAAGCCGGTTGTTCAAAATTGGTCAAAGTGTCCCTGTAAGTTTTAAAGAAGGGATCAACCCCATTACTTATAAAAATAGTTTCAATATAGTCAGCGGCCATTTCTATTCCTTCGCTACCAGTTTCACGACCCTGCAGTTCATCCGATGCCAAATATGAAATTATGCCCCCAACCCTTTTTTCAGTGGAAAATTCAGAAATCAACTGGGAAACTTCCGTGCCACCATGAGTTACAACGGCATCCTTGGCGATTGAACTAGAACCAATGGTCCCTTTTGGCAGACCAGTCGACTCATCTATTTTAGCACTACCACAGCCTAAGGCCATGGCCAATATGGCAAGACCCAAAATACTTTTCATAAATTGATTTTTATTTCCCATATAAACAAGTTGTATTTTAATCACGATTTATATTAAGGTCAAAATGAATGGTGAATTGGTTTAGCACAATTCACATAAACATCAAGAACCAGATATGGCTTAAAGTTAAAAAAGCATCCTGAAAATCAGGATGCTTTTTATATAATTGTTTAGAGTATTTGATTTAAGCCAACATCGTAACCGGATTCTCCAAATACGCCCTAAGTGTTTGTAAAAACTGCGCTCCGGTAGCTCCATCCACTGTTCTGTGATCGCAGGCCAATGTTACCTTCATAGTATTGCCAACTACGATCTGGCCATTTTTAACCACTGGTTTTTGGACAATGGCCCCTACTGATAATATTGCAGAATTGGGTTGGTTAATGATAGAGGTGAATTCAGAAATTCCAAACATTCCAAGATTGGAAACGGTAAAGGTACTACCCTCCATCTCCGCCGGACTTATTTTCTTATTTCTTGCCTTTCCAGCCAAATCCTTCACCGAAGCTCCTATTTGGGTAAGGGTCATTTGATCTGCAAATTTTAACACAGGAACCAAAAGGCCTTCATCAACGGCAACGGCAACTCCAATATGGACATGATGATTATATCTGGTAGTCTCATTGTTCCATGAGGTATTTACTTGTGGGTGCTTTTTTAGGGCCATAGCACAAGCCTTAACTACCATATCATTAAAGGACACCTTGGTATCCGGTAAGCTATTGATCTGCTCTCTTGAAACCTTGGCATAATCCATATCAACCTCAATGGTCAAATAATAATGTGGCGCGGAAAACTTTGATTCTCCCAAACGCTTGGCAATAACCTTACGCATTTGAGAATTCTTAACTTCCTCAGTCCCCTCTTGCCCTACCGGCAGATTAATTGGGGCCGCAACAGCTTGTGGAGAAGAAGCCTTTTCCTGGGCAGGAACAGCTTTCTCTGCAGCCTTCTGTTTAGGCTGATATTCCTCAATATCCTTCTTTATAATCCTTCCCTGGTCGCCACTACCTTTAACATCCTCTAGATTAATTCCCTTATCATGGGCAATTTTCTTGGCCAATGGCGATGCGAAAATTCGCTGACCATCACTGGCAGTAACCGGTGCAGTTTCCTGACCATTACTGGAAGAAGTTTCAGCCTTCTTTGCTTCTTCAGGAGCGCTTTCTTCTTTGGAATCGGAACCTGCTCCAGCACTCAATACGGCATCAACATCTGTCCCTTTGGGACCTATAACGGCAAGCACAGAATCTACAGCTGCAGTTTCCCCTTCATTGATCCCGACGTACAATAGGATACCTGAATAGAAAGATTCAAACTCCATTGTAGCCTTATCGGTCTCAATTTCTGCAAGGATATCACCTTCTTCAACCTCATCCCCGACTTTTTTCAACCAAGTTGCTACGGTACCTTCTTCCATGGTATCACTAAGACGAGGCATCTTTATAATCTCTACCCCGTCAGGGATAGTTGCACCAGCAGCTTTAGGTGCTTCCTTCTTCTCCTCCTTCTTGGCAACAGCCTCTGCTTCTTTTTCCTCTTTGGCATCTGAAGATGCACTGTCGATCAGTCCAGAGACATCCTCCCCTTTTTCACCAATTATGGCCAAAAGCGAATCTACTGGAGCTGTATCACCTTCTTTAATACCTATATATAATAAAGTTCCTTCATTGAAAGATTCGAACTCCATTGTTGCTTTGTCGGTTTCAATTTCCGCCAAAATATCACCTTCTTCAATCTTGTCGCCTACTTTTTTTAGCCACTTAGCAACGGTACCCTCTTCCATGGTATCGCTAAGTCTTGGCATATTTATTACTTCTGCCATTTACTTATATTTTATGTTGTACAAATGGATAATCCTCTTGATCGTATACCATATCATATAATTGATTTACAGGTGGATAATCCGATTCCTCTGCAAATTTTTCGCATTCAGAAACCAACTTTTTAACCCGAGTATCTATCTCCTTTATCTGGGCATCCGTGGCATATTTGTTTTCCTTAATGGTAGCCAATACTTGGGAGATTGGGTCGATCTTCTTGTACTCCTCTACCTCCTCCTTAGTCCTATAATGCTGGGCATCCGACATGGAGTGTCCTCTGTACCTATAGGTCTTCATTTCCAAAAAAGTAGGACCGCCTCCAGACCTGGCACGCTCTATAGCCTTGCTCATTTCCTTGGCAACCGTTACCGGGTCCATTCCATCTACTGGTCCACATGGCATTTCATATCCCAATCCAAGTTTCCAAATTTCCGTTGAATGCGAAGTTCTAGCTACAGACGTTCCCATGGCATAACCATTGTTCTCACAGACAAAAACAACCGGCAATTGCCAAAGCATTGCCAAGTTAAAACTTTCATGGAGCGACCCTTGTCTTACTGCCCCATCTCCCATATAACAAAGGGTTACGGCATCCCTTTTAAAATACTTATCGGCAAAGGCCAATCCAGCACCTAATGGGATCTGGCCACCAACTATACCATGGCCGCCATAAAAACGGTGCTCTTTGGAAAAAATATGCATGGATCCACCCATTCCTTTGGAAGTTCCCGTAACTTTACCATAGAGTTCCGCCATAACCTTTTTGGGATCAACTCCCATGCCTATTGGCTGAACGTGATTCCTATAAGCAGTAATCATTCTATCCTTGCCAAGGTCCATTGCATGCAATGCCCCTGCAAGAACAGCCTCCTGTCCATTGTAAAGATGTAAAAATCCACGAACTTTTTGTTGAATATAGACTGCAGCAAGTTTATCTTCAAACTTTCTCCAGAATAACATGTCCTCATACCACTTAAGGTAGACCTCTTTGGTTATTTTTTCCATTAATTGATGATTTATGTAGTAATTCGCTTTGATCAAAAACAAGTTTAAGATAAAAACGGAAAACAAAAATACATATATAAATCAATAGGAAAAAAATTTAAATCAAAAGCTTCGCATAAAGCGATTATATAAAACAAAATAAGGAATTGTTGAGAAATACCTAAAACTTAAAAATAGAAGGTCCTAAGTTGTTGTCCTAACCCAAGAATGTACTGTTAAAGGCTAAAGGAAGAATGTCGGAAACAGAGTTACATTTTAAGATCTCTCCCGTTTCCCCGGACATAATTATAGAAATAGGTCTCTGTTGTTTTATTTCATATTCCGAAATGGACTGCCTACAGTTTCCACAAGGGGCAGCAGGTTTATTTACTACAAAATTTTTGGAAGTGGCGCTTATGGCAATGGCCTTGATGCCAATACCCGGAAATTTTGCCGAAGCGTAGAATATGGCCACTCTCTCCGCGCACAGACCCGATGGATATGAGGCATTTTCCTGATTGTTGCCAATTACAATTTCATCATTATCCAACAATACCGCAGCCCCAACATTAAATTTTGAATAAGGAGAATAAGCATTCTGCCTAGCCTTTACCGCTTCAAGCATTAAAACTTGGTCCTCCTGTTCCAGTTCACCCATAGATTCATAGACCATTAGATCGAACACCACCCTACGTAGTTTCATAGATAATTAGCGTTATATAATTTAGTAAAAATAAACAAAACCTGCTTGTGGGCAGGTTTTGTAGTTAAGCTATATATTTTTTTGACACATTAATCGTTCAAAAATTCTTCTCCCAAATTGAATGTCAGAGAAAATCTAAGTGTATTCTCCAAAGGGTTTCTAACTTGGGAAGTAGAGAATAAATAAGACAGGTCTACCTGAGCCGATTTAAACCTAAAACCGGCACCTAAAGTGAAAAATTTTCTCGACCCCTTTAAATCGCTCTCATTAAAATATCCCGTTCTTAACATAAAGGCGTTCTGGTAGGTATATTCCGCTCCAAGTGCCCATGTAAATTCTTTTAACTCCTCACTAAAGCCATCGGGTGCATCACCAAATGATTTAAAAACCCCTTCAAAAAAAGTGGTTTGCTGATATTCGTCATTATCCGTCCCATTAATCACCCCGTCATCGTTATAATCCTGAGGGGTAGGCACCAATAGTTTATTAAATTCAGTGGTTAGCCCAAGTACATTATCCTGGTCCAAAATAAAATCAAAACCTAACCCCCCTTTCAAATTGGTAGGGAGAAAATTTTCTTGTCCCGCATCGTCGTACTTTATCTTGCTTCCTAAATTTGAAATATTGAAGCCGGCCCTCCAACGACCATCAAAACTATTGTAGGCAATTTCCCTGGAACGATAGTACCCGGAAACATCCACAGCAAATGAACTTGCCGCCTTAGAATCCTCACTGCCATTATCCGGCAACTTAAGATTTGAACTAATAAATCTACCCGCAACGGCCATAGAAAAGGTTTCACTTAACTTTAAAGAATAGGAGCCATCAAAAGCCAATTCGTTGGGCTTGGCCAATCTGGCCTGATCCCCCGCAAATTGCCTAAGTTCTATTTCCCCCAAGGTAAAGTACCGTATACTTAAGGCAAAGGCACTTCTATCATTGATCTTCTTGTGAAAATTTGCGCTCAACAACGCTATATCGGTAATTATACTTTCCAAATAAGGGGTATAACTAAGGCCAATTCCCATTTCTCTTTCTGCAAAGGCAAATTTTGCTGGATTCCATTGTTGGGAAAAAGCATCTGTAGAAGTAGCCACCCCCATATCACCCATACCGGATGCCCTGGCATCTGCAGCAATGGTCAAAAAAGGTACAGCAGTAGTAATCACCCTATCTTCCTGAGCAGAAACTTTAAACACAAAGAAAAGCAAGAAAAGTATTGATAATTTTTTCATTTTTACTTGTTAAAATTAAGATTTGGTTTCCATAGTTATCCAAAAGAACCCAAATAAAAATATTTCGGTTCATTATAGTCAAACGTCCTTTTTCTGAATATCTTATATAAACCATTAAAAAAAATAGGCATTTAAATACTTTTTACAACAAGATCTTATTTATAGGTATAATCCATGGCTTATATTGTTTCAATTGGATTGATTTTACTTGATATTTTTACAAAGAATTATCCATTATCCATACTATATTAAATTTTAAGTCGTTATTCATGTTAAGCGATGCTCTTTGCATGATAAATAAATGTTCAATTTTTTTTCATTTAACAAAATATTATGTCTTAAACATCGTTCTAAATGCCGAAAGCGACACAAAATATTAATAAAATATGAATCGCAAACTCCTTTAAATAGAAGTTTGTCCTTTGAACTCAAGTCCTAATTATGAAAAAACAATTCATCAAAGTTGTACTCTCTTGCGCTATTGTAGCTGGTGGTTTTTCAAGCTGTAAAAACTCATCATCCTCTAAAAATGTTTCAAGGGCTACGGGCTGGAATATTAACGCCAAGGAAGGTGGATTTCAGTACAATTCAGACTTTAAAGAGCAGGAAACTGCACCAGGTTTAGTGTTTGTAGAGGGAGGAACCTTTACAAAAGGTCAGGTTCAAGATGATGTGATGCACGAATGGAACAACACCCCTACCTCACAGCACGTGCAGTCTTTCTATATGGATGAGACCGAAGTTACCAACGTTATGTATTTGGAATATTTGGATTACCTGAAAAGTGTTTACCCTCCGGAAGACCCTAAATATGTACATATATATACCGGGGCCTTACCAGATACATTGGTTTGGAGAAACAGGTTGGGATTCAACGAAACCATGACCAACAACTACCTTCGCCACCCAGCTTACGCTGAATATCCAGTGGTTGGTGTAAATTGGATACAGGCTACGCAATTTGCCGAATGGAGGACAGACCGTGTGAACGAGGTAATGCTGGAAAGAGAAGGCTATCTTTCAGAGGAGGCCAAATACAAAGTAATTAATGGTGAAGCAGAAGGTGGCTTTAGCACAGAGGCATATTTAAATAGACCGGAATCCGTATACAACGGACAGATAGACTCCTTACAAGGGAAAATGAAAAAAGATTCAGTTTCTGTTTTTGCCAAAAGAAGCTCCGGGGTTATTTTACCAGAATATAGACTGCCCACTGAGACTGAATGGGAATATGCAGCCCAGGCGCAGATTGGAAGTAGGGAATACAATAACTACAGAGGTAGAAAGAAATATCCTTGGGAAGGAGATTATACCAGAAATGGACAAAGAGTTGGTAGAGGAGATCAATTGGCCAACTTTAAACAAGGAAAAGGAGATTACGGCGGAATTGCAGGATGGTCAGATGACGGTGCAGATATTACTGCGGAAGTTAAGTCTTACAAACCCAATGATTTTGGATTATATGATATGGCAGGAAACGTAGCCGAATGGGTTGCGGATGTATACAGACCAATCGTAGACGACGAGGTTAGTGACTTCAACTATTTCCGAGGAAACGTTTATATGAAAACGGCCATTGGAAAAGACGGAAAAGTAAATGTAATTCGTGACTCCATTGTATATGACACCTTACCAAATGGTAAAGTTGTAGCGGTAAATTTACCTGGAGAGATAAAAATGGTACCAGTAGATGAAGAAGAAACCTTCTTAAGGACCAACTTCTCATCCAGTGACAACAGAGGATATAGGGACGGTGAACCCGGATCTACAAGATTTTATGATAGATTTAGTGATGATGAGGACGAAAAAGACCAAAAGAAAATGTACGATGCTCCTGTGAGCAAGGTACAGGTAGACTCTACAGGAAATATTTTGAGAGCTTACGACAAATCCAACAACAGAACTTCATTGATCAATGATGAGGTAAGGGTCTTTAAAGGAGGTTCTTGGAGAGATAGGGCCTATTGGTTGGATCCAGCCCAAAGAAGATATTTACCACAATATATGGCAACTGATTATATTGGATTTAGATGCGCCATGTCCAGAGTAGGATCCAAATCCAAAACTAAAAACAAAACACCTAGAGGCAAGAAAGCCAAATAGTTCTAAAAGTTTATTAAATATAAAAAAAGCCCTTTTTAAAAAGGGCTTTTTTTATATCTTAGATTTATGACAATAGAACAATTGCACCAACTCTTTTTAGAGTTTCCCCAGGTCTGCACGGACACTAGAAAAATAAGCCCAAATTGCATATTTTTTGCCCTAAAGGGAGATAATTTTAACGGCAATAAGTATGCCGCCCAAGCCCTGGAAAAGGGTGCTTCATATGCTATAGTTGATGAAGATGAATTTGCCGGAAGCGATAACACCATATTGGTAAAAAATGTACTTACCACGCTTCAAAATTTATCCCAATTTCACCGGAATTATTGCAAAGCAAAAGTAATTGGCCTTACCGGAAGTAATGGCAAAACCACCACAAAAGAACTAATTACCGCTGTTCTATCCAAAAAATACAAAACTATTGCCACGAAGGGCAATTTAAACAATCATATTGGGGTACCGTTAACACTTCTGTCCATTACACCCGATACGGAAATGGCCATAGTAGAAATGGGTGCCAACCATCTTAATGAAATAGAGTTCCTATGCAAGTTGGCCGAGCCGGATTTTGGCTATATTACCAATTTTGGAAAGGCGCATCTAGAGGGCTTTGGGAGTGAGGAAGGAGTAATAAAAGGCAAAAGTGAACTATACGACTTTTTAACAAGCCATAATAAATCCGTTTTTTTTAATGCGGACGATCCTATTCAAAAAGAGAAATTATCCACCGTCATCAAGAAATTTGGATATAGTCAGAACGATAATGAATTCTTTAATATAAAACTTATTGGTGCCGATCCATTTGTTAAAATTGCCATAGGTGATATCCATATTACAACCCAACTGGTGGGCAGCTATAATTTCACCAATTGCTGTGCCGCAATATTAATTGGAAAATACTTTAATGTGGAAATGGACGAAATAAAAAAAGGAATTGAAAATTACATTCCCCAAAATAACCGTTCGCAAATAATCGATAAAAATGGCCATCACATTATTTTGGATGCCTATAATGCCAACCCTACAAGCATGAAGGCCGCCTTGGAAAACTTTCAGCAATTAAAGGCAGATTACAAGGTTGCATTCTTGGGGGATATGTTCGAATTAGGCAAAACTGCAGAAAAAGAGCATCAGGAAATTTGCAATATAGCCACCAATATGAATTTTGAC
>TARA_R110001583_G_scaffold423_7_pt1 | contig 26049 bp, 19 predicted proteins | sample TARA_R110001583 | Tara Oceans TARA_R110001583 (sample SAMEA4398432) | marine metagenome | biome: Polar Biome; feature: [MES] marine water layer (ENVO:01000295) within the mesopelagic zone...; material: water (ENVO:00002006), including particulate matter (ENVO:01000060) such as...... | reverse complement strand
TAGAATTAGCTACTTTGTAAATTCTTATTAGCTAACGTCCTAAAACCCTAACTAAAAAGCCTCATCCATAAATTAAATGTAAGCGGCTTTTTTAGTCTGGGCTTGTTACACGATTCGTTTAATTAATGTGAGTGTATATGGTCATTACAGTCTGCATCACCACATTGCTCAGTATGTTGATGCTCATCTTCATTATGTGCTGTTGAGTATGATGCTAATACTTCACTGCTTGGGCTGTAGTCATTATCGTTTCCAGCTATATAACGGAGGTGCTCCCATGACAGCATGTAGGCAAAAAACAAACGATGTTGGCGTTTTAATTTGATATTTTTTGCAGCAAATAATTGACTACCGGCATAACCTTGTAACGATTCAATAATATTGACATAACGTAACCATGGTTGTGCACTATTCTTAGCAGGATTAAAGTTTACTTGGTTAAAAGCTAATAAAGCATTCCAAAAGTGTTTATTAGTATCTGCATTATGTGTTTTCTTTGCTTGCTCTATTAGTGAGAAAAAAGTTCTTGGTATTGATTGCTCAACACTTAAATAATCTTTCAACTGTGTCACCAAATGCAGTTCGGCTTGATAAAAAAATGCAGCTAATGAAACTGACTGTTGCGTTTTAAATTGAGCAACAAAACTTTCAAAACTGTTGTCAACACTGTTGTCAACACTGTTGTCAATCATGACTTCAACACTATTTTTCACACACTTTCCTTTAAATTATTTTTATTATCGATGATGATACTAATCTATGTATCTCAATGCTTAAACTAAACTAGTTTATAGCAATTTATATTCTCGCGATAAAGACAAAACTGATATAAAAAAGGAGATGAATAAACATTATTCATCTCCTTTTTTTCTTATTTACTTCTACTTTTACCTGAATCCAAATAGGGGTTCTACAAACTATTAGATTAATTATATTAACCTAGTTTATTTTGTAAATAACCAAACGCGGTTAGCATTGCTTGCTCTTGGAATTTTTTAAGTCCTAATTCAACTGCAGTAGGTGTATTTTGTGCTTGTTTAAGGCCTTTTTTAATATAATCAGACGAGATCACCTGCACTTCTACCCCTTGCATTAACTGTAATGCACCTTCAATTTTGAAGCTTAAAGTATGACCTGCAAATTTACCTTTTAAAGCACGCTCACGGATGATCACTTTATCAACTTGGTAATCTTTCATTAACTGTGCAAAATCAAATTGAAACTTTTTTAACGGCTCAGTATTAATTGGATCATTTAATGTTAGTTTTGTTGTACGTACAGGTGGTACATCATATAAGCCATTTTTATACTGCATAATAGCGATTACTGCTTCATTACCTGTTAATTCAACACCACATACTCTCATTTTCTTTCCTTTTTAATCATTTATTCGATAGCTTCTATTAATTATCGACAGTATATTCGTCTAAACATAAAAGCCCTAATCAAAGATTAAGGCTTTTATTCCATGGTCTCAACTCTGAGTCCATTTATTATTTAAGTTTTGCTTTTATTTGTTGTGCATACGTAAATTAATCATACGAATGGTCGCACCGATACCCGCTAATACTTGGTTGGCATTAACGCCACGGGTTGTAAACTGATCATCACCGTCTTCCCAAGTGACAATACATTCAGTAAATGCACTGGTTTGTCCGCCCGGTGGGATACGTAACTCAAAGTCGACTAATTCAGGAAAAACAAACTTATCTTCATCTAATACTTTTTTCATCGCACTAATAAAGGCATCAAAACCACCATTACCACTGCCACTGGTTTTAACAATTTTATCATTAATGCGTACGCGTATACTCACCGTTGACTCTAAATCCAAACCAGAATTAATTGAGCAATTTAATAGCTCAACATAATTATAATCATTACGTTCTAATAGGTCTGCAATAATAAACGGCAAATCATCGGCAGTAATCGTTGCTTTTTGATCACCTAAACGCACGATACGTTTTAATAGTTTTTTCTGTTGATCAGCGTCTAGTTCAATATCCATCGCTTCTAAGTTTTTAGCTAATGAGGCTTTACCGCTCATTTTACCTAATGCATAACTACGAGAGCGAGCAAAACGTTCAGGTGTTAATGCTGAAATATATAAGCCACCCTTTCTATCACCATCGGCATGGATCCCACTGGTTTGAGTGAATACATCTGCGCCGACAATAGGTGTGTTATCTGAAATACGTTTACCCGAAAAATTCTCAACTAACTTGCTCAAGTTATGAATTTCAGACTCGTCTATATTTACTTTTTTACCCAATTTATCTTTTAGTACGACGGCAACTTCAGTCAAAGAAGCGTTACCCGCTCGTTCGCCTAAGCAGTTCATGGTGCAATGGATTGAAGAAACGCCTGCTTTTACCGCAAACATCGCATTAGCTGTTGCTAATCCATAATCGTTATGTGGGTGAAAATCAAATTTTAAAGCAGGAAAACGTGTCACCATATCTTTTAAGCTAGTAAATACTTCATCTGGTGACATCACACCTAATGTATCTGGCAGCATAAAATGCGCAATACCTGCATCTGATAATTTAGTGACCATGTCATACACATATTGTGGGCTATCTTGATAACCATTTGACCAATCTTCTAAATAGATATTAACTTTTAAACCTTGCTCTAGTGCATATTCGATGGTTTGTTTTACATCACTAACATGCTCATCTAAGGATTTTCTTAATTGCTCAGTACAATGCTTTAAACTGCCTTTGGCTAATAAGTTTAAGACTTTACCACCCGTATCTTTGATCCAATCAACACTTAAGGTGTGATCAACAAACCCTAGCACTTCAATACGGTCAACTAAGCCTTCTTTTGCAGCCCATGTATTTAACTTAGTCACGGCCTCTTTTTCGCCTTCAGAAACACGCGCCGAAGCCACTTCAATACGGTCAATGTTAAGTTTTTGTAATAGCGCTTTTGCAAGACTAACTTTTTCAGCAGGAGAGAATGAAACGGCTTGAGTCTGCTCTCCATCGCGTAATGTTGTATCCATCAACTGCACAGTGACATTATCTTGAGTCATTGCTTACTCCACATGTAAAATTTTAAGGTAAAAGCTCATTGCATTGAATTCACAGTAATAGTGTTAAATAACAATTCACTACAAGCAATTCAGTACAATAAGTTTTCGATAAAAAAGGTGCAACAAGTGCACCTTTTAATTGTGATAACAAACTACTACCAATCTAGTTTAATTGGTATCAAGCTTGATTAAGCGCTAGGCCATAACCACGGTAAGCGTTTTTTCTGTGCAGCTTCATACGCAGAAATTTGCTGTTCATGCTTAAGTGTCCAAGCAATATCATCAAGACCATCAAGTAACGATTCTTTACGGAATGCATCCACTTCAAATGAGATTGAAAGACCACCCGGTGTTGTTACTTTTTGATTTTCTAAATCAACTGTAAATTCAACGCCTTCGTTACCTGAAATTTCAGCCATTAATGCCGCAAGTTGCTCATCTGTTACGATAATTGGCAAAATACTATTTTTAAAACAGTTACTGTAAAAAATATCAGCAAAACTAGTTGAAACAACAGTATTAAATCCGTAATCAGCGATTGCCCACGGAGCATGCTCACGTGAAGAACCACAACCAAAGTTTTCACCAGCAACTAAGATTTTAGCGCCTTTAAAAGCGGGTTTGTTTAATTCAAACTCAGGGTTTGGAGTGATGTTATCCGCAAGGTAACGCCAGTTATGGAATAAGTTAATACCAAAACCTGTACGCTCCACTTTTTTCATGAAGTTTTTTGGGATGATTTGATCTGTATCTACGTTACTACGATCCATTAACGCTGCGATACTTGTATGTTTAATATATGGTTGCATTATTTTCGCCCCTATTTCCAATCTCGAATGTCTACAAAGTGACCTGCAACTGATGCTGCTGCAGCCATTGCTGGTGATACAAGATGAGTACGTCCACCCTTACCTTGACGACCTTCGAAATTACGGTTTGAAGTAGATGCACTACGTTGACCATCTTCTAATTCATCACCGTTCATTGCTAGGCACATTGAACAACCTGGATCACGCCATTCCCAACCTGCATCCAAAAAGATCTTATCAAGACCTTCTTTTTCTGCTTGCACTTTAACAGGGAAAGAACCCGGTACAGCAAATGCTTGAACACCAGCAGCTACTTTTTTGCCTTTCAGTAATTCAGCAGCAGCACGGAAATCTTCAATACGACCATTAGTACAAGAACCAATAAATACAACATCAATATGGATATCAGTAATTTTTTGACCTGCTTCTAATGCCATGTATTTAAGTGCGTTGGTACATGCTTGTGATTTAACTTCGTTAGTAAAATCAGATGGAGACGGAACTACACCCGTCACAGAAATAACTTGCTCTGGTGATGTACCCCAAGATACTTGTGGTGCAATATCTTCAGCTTTTAATTCAACAATCGCATCAAACTCAGCACCTTGATCAGAGACTAATGATTTCCAGTATTCAACAGCCATTGGCCATTCATCACCTTTTGGTGCGAACTCTTTACCTTCAAGGTAATCAAATGTCACTTGGTCTGGCGCAACAAGACCTGCACGAGCACCCGCTTCAATCGCCATGTTACATAGCGTCATTCGCCCTTCCATAGTCAGGTCAGTAATGGTATTACCTGCGAATTCCATTACATAACCTGTACCGCCTGCAGTACCTGTTTTAGCAATGATAGCTAATGCAATATCTTTTGCTGTTGAAAAAGCAGGTAATTTACCTTCCACTTTCACTAGCATTGTTTTTGCTTTTTTCTGTTGTAATGTTTGCGTTGCCATTACATGTTCAACTTCACTGGTACCAATACCAAACGCTAATGCGCCGAAAGCACCGTGAGTTGCTGTATGGCTATCACCACAACATACAACCATACCTGGATGAACAAAACCATGCTCAGGTACAACGATATGAATAACGCCGTTTTGGTTACTGTCCATACCGTAAAGATTAATTTCATTCTCTTCACAGTTAGCAGTCATCGTTTCAACTTGTTTTTTAGCGATAACATCAACAATATTAAAACGGTCTTTAGTTGGCACACAGTGATCTATTGTCCCTAGAATACTATGTACGTTACGTACTTTACGGTTTTGTAGGCGTAGGCCTTCAAAAGCTTGTGGGCTTGTTACTTCATGCATTAGATGTCTGTCAACAAACAAAAGCGGAGATCCTGCTTCTGGTTCATGAACTAAGTTCGCATCCCAGATTTTTTCATACATTGTTCTAGTCATTGTTTCCCTTACCACACTATTACTTAAAATCTTTTTCCCACCCTCTGCACACTCAATAATACGAATGATTATCAATAAACAGATTGTGGCGCATTTGTAAAGGTCCATTCTAATGGATCCACAACAAACGCACAATATAAGGACTTAAATTTGTGTGTTTCACTTAGATAGTTATGCAATAAATAATACTTTTTATGCATTAACAATGTATTTAGCATATAAACCAACTAATCAATATTTCAATAGAAAAAATGCAACAATTTCCGTAAGATAATGCATATTAAATTTTTCTTTAGGCTAACAATTGATGCAATTTGACCTCATCACCACACAAGCACAATTATCTGAGTATGTTGCCACATTAGATAACTCCCCTATCTCTTTAGATACTGAATTTGTTCGAACGCGTACTTTTTTTGCCAATTTGGGCCTATTACAAGTCTCTCAAAATGAAAGAATTGTGTTGATTGATCCTATTGAAATAGGTGATATCAGTGCATTTTGGCAGGCGATAGATAATAAAGACTGTATTTTACATGCCAGTAGTGAAGATTTAGAAATCATCAAACAACAAAAAGGTGATCTCAACATTAAGTTGTTTGATACACAGGTTGCCTGTGCATTCTTGAATCACGGTGGTTCTTTAGGTTATGCCAAAATGGTGGAATTAATTGATGGTGTGGTCTTGGATAAAGGTGAGTCTCGTACCGATTGGTGTGCTCGCCCATTAACTCAAAAGCAACAACATTACGCAGCCGCTGATGTGTTATACCTACAACCGAGTTTAGAAATATTACAAGCGCAGCTCACTGAAAAGAAAATGGCCGCTTTCTTTGAACAAGAATGTCAGTTAATTTTAGACCAAAAAATGAAGCCATTAGATCCTGAGAAAGCGTATAAGTCTTTGGATAACCTCTTTAAATTAGACAGACAGAGTTTGGCAATCATCAAGGCCCTTGCAAAATGGCGTTTAGAAACCGCTCAAGCTCGTAATCTTGCTCTTAACTTTGTCGTTAAAGCAGAACATTTATGGCTGTTAGCATATTATCAACCAGCTTCAGTGGACGATTTAAAACGTCTAAATTTATTACCGAATGAAATCCGTATTCACGGACAAAATATTTTATCGGTTATAGCAGAGGTATCAGCACAAGATCCTGAAACCTACCCTGCTCTTATTTCGCGCTTAATTGATTTTCCTGAATACAAAAAAACTTTAAAAGAAATGCGCGACAAAATTAAAGCTTGTGCGGAAAAATATGAGTTACCGATTGAATTAATTGCTTCAAAACGTGTCATTAATGAGTATTTAAGTTGGTCTTGGAAATTAAACGATCAACAGCGATTAACGGCAGCCAAACCAAAATTATTAACAGGTTGGCGTTTTGAGTTGATCGGACATCAATTTAAGCATTAGTAATAGCATTAACTCGAACACGCTATGCATACTTAAAATTTTAATGCTATGCCGCACAATTCCAAAACGCCTGTATAAGTAAACTGCTGGTTCTTTTCTGATTTTATTTTAAGCGCTATTATCAGTGCTTTATCGAGTTAAAAAATGATAACAAAAACAATACCTCAATCAGATAAACCAACGTGGTTAGAAAGTAGCAAAATTTATCTTCAAAAGCGCGTTGCGATATTATTTTTGTTCGGGTTTTCAGCCGGATTACCTATTCTCTTAGTTTTTTCTACACTTTCATTCTGGTTACGTGAAGCCGGTGTTAGTCGAGCGAGTATTGGTTTTTTCAGCTGGATAGCACTTGCATATGCTTTTAAATGGATTTGGTCTCCTTTTGTGGACCGTTTATCTATTCCGTTATTAACCCCGTGGCTTGGGCGTCGACGTTCATGGTTATTACTGTCACAAATATCAATTACATTGTCGTTGATTGGGATGGCAATGAGTGACCCACAGCAGAATCTGACACTATTTGCTATTTGCGCTCTCGTGGTTGCGTATAGTTCTGCTACACAAGATATTGTTATTGATGCTTTTCGTATTGAATCTGCTCCCGAGAAGTTTCAAGCCGCAATGGCAGCTGCTTATATGACAGGTTATCGATTAGCAATGATAATGGCAGGCGCAGGTTCGTTAGCCATTGCAGCTTGGGCTAGTAGCTCACAGGCTTATCAACTCTCAGCTTGGTCAACCTCTTATTTTGTAATGGCTGCGTGTATGGGTGTTGGCATTATTACTACTTTTATTGCTAAAGAGCCTGCCTATAAAAGCACTGAGTTACAGAAACACAAACAAGCGGTTTCATCGCATTTAAGTGAATCACAAATCCCTTCTGCACTGGTTCGTTTTATGACATGGTTAGATATTGCTATTGTCGCACCATTTGCAGACTTTTTTAAACGCTATGGTCAACACGCAATTCTTATATTGTTATTGATTGGAACCTACCGTATTTCTGATATTGTGATGGGTATTATGGCTAACCCATTTTATGTTGATATGGGTTATAGCAAAGGTGAAGTCGCTGCAATCTCAAAAGTATTTGGGGTTATTATGACCTTGGTAGGTGCTGGTTTAGGTGGCATTTTATTAACTCGTTACAGTACTTATAGTATTTTATTTTTAGGTGCTTTTTTAGTTGTTATTACTAACTTTATCTTTGCTGTTTTAGCTTTTGTAGGTAAAGATTTAACCTTATTAACACTCATTATTTCAATGGATAATGTTAGTGCTGGTATAGCAACAACGGCTTTTATTACCTACATTTCTAAACTCACTAATATTGAATTTTCAGCCACCCAATATGCTTTATTCAGTTCAATGATGCTGTTATTCCCTAAATTTATTGCAGGATTTTCAGGTGTTTATGTAGATAGTTTTGGTTATGTGAATTTCTTTGTTGGCTCTGCATTAATAGGCGTACCTGTACTCGGTTTAATTGTCTTATTAAAAAGTGTCATTGAAGAGTAAAAAACAATGCTAGCGGTTAATTGTCCATAATAATTTACAGCTAGCGTAAGCAACATAAGTAAAGATAGTTATCGAAACCAATAAGACGTTAATTTTTATTGATGGTTAGTGATATTAAGATAAGTATCATAACGGCGCTTTATTTCACGCACATAGGTAACTGGCTCTTGGCCTCGAACATAACCGTAACGCGCTTTAGCTGCATATTTTGGTTGTGAGAGTAATAACATCGCTTTTTCAACATGATTAAACCATATATTGTCCTGCCAACCTTTTTGTCTCGCTAAACGAATTGCATCGCGAACATGCCCTGCTCCTGCATTATATGAGGCAAGCGTGAACCACATAAGCTCACTGTGAGGGATTTTATCAACTTGCATACGTTCACGTACCCAATCCATATATCGAATACCGGCCTCGATACCTTGCTCAGGGTTATGTAAGTCAGAAATACCCAATTGCAGTGCAGTTTTAGGCATCACTTGGAATAACCCTTGTGCACCAGCCATTGATATTGCATTAGGGTTAAAGCGACTTTCCTGGTGCATTTGTGCAACTAATAAGCGCCAATCAAAATCATATTGTTTAGCATGACTTTTAACCAAGTTATCATAAGGAGACATCACGCCGGACTCAAGTTCAGCAACATAACCTTTATATTGTTTATCTAAACGTTTTTTATTTTTAAAATATTTATTATAAATTACATTGTAAAACAAACCCTTATAATGCTTTTTAATAAATGCATTGATATGTTTTAATAATTCATCATTACCCGCTTTAATACCCCAACTCTGTGCTTTAGGTTCACCGAGCGCCATAAAAGATTGAATGTCGTCACGAAAGGTCATCTCTAAATCCACAATATGACTATCAGCAATAGTCATTTCGTATTTTTTATCACCCACCCCTTCAATGATCGACTCTGTTTCCATATTTTCAGGTAATGCGATTAATTTAACCCCTTTAACTGACTTTTGAAGTGCTAACCCTGTACTCCAATAAGAACTTGAAAAACGTGTGTAGATAGAGTGACCAGCAAGGTCTTGAATGTTTTCAATACCAGTCAAACCGGCCTGACCAATGACTAATTCAGAAGCATAATGATAAGGACGAGAAAAACCAATACCCCTGGCTTTTCTTGCATCGGTAGGGGTTAAAAAGCCTAGCGCAATATCAGCTTTGTCTTCGAGCAAATAATCTAATAGGGCGACATTATCAGGCGCAACAATAATTTCGTAACGCAGCTTGTGTTCTTTAGCAAAGCGCTTAGCAAGCTCATAATGAAACCCTAATAATTCTCCACGCCAAATATAATACGATGAAAGGTTATTACGCAGTACAAAACGAACTCTTCCTTTCTGTGTGATTTCTTGCCATTGCGTTAAACCTGATTTTTTCTTTTTAGTTTTTTCTTCTAAAACTACTTTTTTTTCTGGTTGTTGTTGTGATGGGGTTTGTTTTGACGAGTGAGTTAAAAGCTTCTGTGATTGAAGAAAGTCATTTAATTTTTTTAACAAATCTTTATTATTTTTAGTCACTGCCCATGCAATATCGCGTTCGGCACTGGCCTGTATGCTCTCTTTTATATCATCACGATAAGCTAATGCAGACTGAATTAAATTTTGATCTTGTATCGCTAAATCGTATTCACCATTCGCTAACCTATCGTATAAAAGCTCAGTACTTATACTATTATCAATATACCGAATACGCATATTAGGATAGATCTTTTGTAATCCTGCAGCAGTAACTTCATAACTTTTACCTTTTTGAATAACTACTTCTCGACCATTTAATGCTTCAGCATTTTTTAATGATGTTGATTTTGCTCCCATTAAAATATGTTCATTGCCTTGAATAAATGCATTGCTAAAACTAACTAATTTCTTGCGTGCGACAGTCACCGTTAAATTCGCAGCAATAACATCGCCTTCGCCAGCAGCAAGTTTTATAAATAACTGATCGAATTTTTTTACTTTAATTTGTTTTAATTGCATGCCTTGCTGTTCAGCAAATTGTTGAAGGTATTGTATTTCGAGATCTTGCGGGTGACCAATGCGGGGCAAATACGTATCCCCTCCAGCCCAGGTCAGCACTTTCAAGACTTCTCTCTCTGCGCCCAAAAAGCGATTAAAAAGAAATGGGCTTATTATCAATAATAATAAGATTGATAGTTTAAGAATACGCATCGAGATCCTTCCTTTTGAGTATTTTAATGACCAGTGAAATTTTAAATGCGATGACGCTTTGATTACTCCCGTTGTGTTTAAGGGTTAATATAGCAACTGAAGTGGCCTATGCTTAAAGCCGAAAGTATTGCTTAATAACAAGTTTAATAAATAATAGCGCTGTTTTACTGCTTAGAATGAACCAGAATAATATTGTTTTGATAAAAGTATCAGGCACTACTTTTAGTGCAATTTCTATGTATGAGTTTCAGTCGTTATTTGCATGCATTTTTTATAGCGCATTCTAAGTCATTTACTAACCTAGAATGCTGTCATTACAAAGCACTCACTTTTCAGTTATTTAACTACTTATCAGTGATGATCTCTGCACTTTCTGCCGCTTCACCTTGCATAATACTGATTTCAACACGACGGTTTCGACGCTGTTCAGTTGTTGTATTACCAGTTGTTAAAGGTTTACTATTTGCATAGCCAACCACTAACATTTTTTTATCGCTTATGCCTTTAACTTTAAGCATTTCTTGTGCGACTGATACCGCTCGCTGCGCAGATAGATCCCAGTTAGAACGATATAACTCAGATTGAATAGGTTCATTATCCGTATGGCCAGAAATAGTCAGTACCCCTGGTACATCAACTAAGATACTTGCTACTTTATAAATTACAGGTCTGAAACGAGGCTGTAAAAAAGCAGAGCCAGCCGGAAAGGATCCTTTTTCTCTGACCCGAATAATCAATTGCTGCCCTAAAGATTCAATTTCAATCGCACCATCTATAATTTCTTCTTTTAAATTTTCAGCTACTTTTTTGGCTAAACCTTGTTGCGCAGCAACTTCAGGTGATGGGGTTTCACTATTAGCTTGTTGAGCAACCTGATTAGAGGCATCTTCAGCATCGGCATTCCCCTGAGCACCAGTCGAAGATTCAGCCTCTTCTTTTGAAACCTCTTCATTGGTATTTTCATTTACTTCAACGGCCGTTTCACGAATAGGGACATTCGCATCTCCTCCAGCGCGACTACTTTCACCTTCTTGAAAATCTAATACAACTTTAGTTATATCAATGGTGTTCTGCATTATCACTTCAATAGGGGTTGGATCGGGTTTACCTGGCCTAAATTCCAATGCAATCACAGATGTACCTTTAGGGATATCTTTGATTTGTATCGTGTTTTGCACCCCAAAAGCAAACTGCATCGAACCCGCTATTTGTTTGAATTTTTGAACATCCATTTCTGAAAATGATAAGAGTAAAACAAAGAAACACATTAATAATGCCATCATATCAGCGAAGGTACCCATCCATGCAGGCAGCCCTTCCGGGGGACATTTGCACTCTTCTTCCATTACTCGGCTCCTGTACCAGCTTTACCGGCATCGCGTTTTGATTCAGGTAAGTAATTTCGTAATAAGCCTTCAATAACACGTGGATTTTGCCCATCTTGAATTCCAAGTACACCATCGAGAATAAGACTACGGTTAAGTTTTTCCTCAGAAGCTCTTAATTTTAATTTATCGGAAATGGGAATTGCCACCATATTTGCCACTATCGCGCCGTATAAAGTGGTTAATAGTGCCACTGCCATTGCGGGACCAATTGATTTTGGGTCATCCATGTTAGATAACATCGCAACTAACCCCACTAAAGTACCAATCATGCCCATCGCAGGTGCAACATCACCAAAGTTTTTAAATATTTCTGCACCCACTTCATGGCGCTCTGCGGACAAGCGGATATCATTTTGTAATGTACTGCGTACCACAGCGGCATCGTGGCCATCGACTAACATATCGACCCCCTTTTGCATAAAGGCATTATTAATTTCAGCTTCTTCTAATGCCAAAAAACCTCCTTTACGTGCTGCATCAGCCATTTCTATTGTTTTTACAATTAATTCCTCGGCAGGATCAATTTTGAACATAAATGCTTTCATTGCAATTTTAATGGCACCAAAAAATTGCCCAATGTTATATTTCATCATGACAACAAAAGTGGTCCCACCAAAAACAATTAAAACAGACGTGACATCAATAAACATATCGATGGTGCCACCCATCAGCATCGCCATAATGACAAAACCAAAAGCACCTAAAATTCCAACTAAAGTTGCTAAATCCACAAATTAATCCTTTTCAATTTTTGATAGTTAAGCTTTTAAGCAGATAGTATAGCTATTTCTGGTTAGTTTGCAGTCAAAGATATCTTATTTAAAACAACATTTTATGCAAGTGGTTAAACAACCAGCAACATCAATATTTAGAAATTATTTTTCGACCTTAGTTTGACATCCTTAATAGTCACGGTAATCTTGCACAAAACATAAAGAAGAGAATACCCATGGCCTTAAAAAAACCTGAAAATATGCAATACGAAGAAGCGATCACTGAACTTGAACAAATAGTTCAACATTTAGAAATAGGTGACTTGCCCCTTGAAGATGCTTTAAAGCAATTTGAGAGAGGTATTTCTTTAGCTCGTAGTAATAATCAAAAATTACAATATGCGCAGCAACAAGTCAGCATTTTAATGCAGAATGATGCACAAGCACCTTTGCAAAATTTTGAAGAATAATTATTCCAATACTAAGTAGCCTACATGACTCAATTAACTTCTACCATGCAGCACTTTCAAGTTCGCGTAAACGAACAGCTTGAACAGTTTATTAATCACTCAAGCCCAACTTCAACAACATTAAATGAAGCAATGGCATATGGTGCTTTATTAGGTGGTAAGCGTATTCGACCATTTTTAGTTTATGCAGTAGGGCAAATGCTCGGTAGCAAATTAGAAACGCTAGACCCAATTGCCTGCGCTATTGAATGCATTCATGCTTATTCATTAATCCACGATGATTTACCCGCAATGGACGATGATGCATTACGACGTGGTAATGCAACCTGTCATATAAAGTATGATGATGCGACAGCTATCTTAGCAGGCGATGCTCTACAAACATTAGCCTTTGAAATTTTATCAACTGAAATCAATGAAGTATCACCGCAGGCACAATTAAAAATAATTAATATTTTAGCAAAAGCTGCCGGTGAAAAAGGTATGTGCGCAGGTCAAATATTAGATATTGCAGCAGAAAATACAGCCATCTCATTAATTGAATTAGAAACTATCCATAATGCAAAAACGGGTGCTCTGATCCTAGCCGCAGTACAAATGGGGGCATTAACAAAAGACAATATAGACCCTGCTGAGTTTAAATTATTGACTCGATTTGCAACTGCAATAGGCTTAGCATTCCAAGTTCAAGACGACATATTAGATATTACCAGTGATACTGCAACCTTAGGCAAACCACAGGGTTCAGATCAACAAATGAACAAATCGACTTATCCTGCATTGCTTGGTTTACGAGGTGCGCAGCAAAAAACACAAGACTTATATCAAGAAGCGCTTCATGCTTTATCACAATTGCCTTATAATACTCAGTTACTCGAGTTGTTCTCTCATTACATCATCAAACGTGATAAATAAATATGCCATTGGATTTACAAAATTACCCGTTGCTCGCTAATATTAACTACCCAGAAGATCTGCGTTTATTAAAAAAACAGCAGCTGCCTGCGTTGTGCGAAGAACTACGACAGTTTTTATTAACCAGTGTTAGTCAAACTAGTGGTCACCTTGCTTCAGGCTTAGGTGTTGTGGAATTAACGGTTGCTTTACATTACGTTTATCATACTCCTTTTGACCACATTGTATGGGATGTTGGCCATCAAGCCTACCCGCATAAAATACTCACTGGCCGTCGCGACAAAATGGCCAGTATTAGACAATTTAAAGGTTTACATCCTTTTCCTTGGCGTGAAGAAAGTGAATATGATGTGCTCAGTGTGGGTCACTCGTCTACGTCTATTGGTGCTGCATTAGGGTTAGCGATAGCAGCAGAAAAAGAGCAAAAAAATCGAAAAGTAGTTGCTGTCATTGGCGATGGTGCAATTACGGCAGGCATGGCTTTTGAAGCATTAAACCATGCCGGTGCTTTACACAATGATATGTTGGTTGTACTAAATGATAATGAAATGTCTATTTCAGAAAACGTCGGTGCTTTAAATAATCATTTAGCAAAAATATTATCGGGTGATTTATACACTCAATTGCGGGAAGGCAGTAAAAAAGTACTCTCTACTATGCCACCGATTAAAGAATTAGCGAAAAAGACAGAAGAACATTTAAAAGGCATGGTCTCACCTGCGACTATTTTTGAAGAGTTTGGTTTTAACTATATTGGTCCAATGGATGGCCATAATGTCCTCGATTTAGTTGATACATTACGTAATATGCGATCGCATTCAGGCCCTCAGTTTTTACATATTATGACCAAAAAAGGCAAAGGCTACAAACAAGCAGAGCTAGACCCAATCACTTATCATGCAGTACCCAAATTCACACCAGATCAAGCCTTACCAACACCTAAACCAAGTGCGCCCACCTTTTCAAAAATATTTGGTCGGTGGTTAAACGATATGGCAGATCAAGATCCAAAACTGACTGCAATCACCCCTGCAATGCGTGAAGGGTCTGGCATGGTTGAGTTCTCTAAACGTCACCCTGATAAATACTATGATGTTGCGATCGCAGAGCAACATGCGGTGACATTAGCGGCGGGTATGGCGATTGCAGATTTAAACCCAATTGTTGCTATTTATTCAAGTTTTTTACAGCGTGCTTACGATCAACTTATTCACGATGTAGCCATTCAAAACCTCGGTGTGTTATTTGCAATTGATAGAGCAGGTATTGTGGGTGCCGATGGCCCTACACATCAAGGAGCTTATGATCTAAGCTTTTTACGCTGCGTGCCTAATATGACCGTAATGGCCCCTTCCGACGAACAAGAATGTCGTGATATGTTATATACAGGGCATTTACTTAACAGCCCTGCTGCAGTACGTTACCCGCGAGGTAGTGGAACAGGCATGGCAGTTACAACAACAATGAACAAATTAGAAATCGGTAAAGCAAAAGTGATCGCAGAAGGTCAAAAAACAGCTATTTTATGTTTTGGCACTTTCTTACAGGCAGCTATTCCTGTTGCTGAAAAGTTAAATGCAACGTTAGTGGATATGCGATTTGTTAAGCCATTAGATCAATCATTATTAATTAAACTTGCTCAGACTCACTCTCAGATAGTTACTATTGAAGAAAATAGCATTGCAGGTGGTGCAGGCTCTGGTGTCAGTGAATTCTTAATGACTCAGCGCTATACAGGTCAAATATTGCATTTAGGACTACCGGACTCTTTTATAGAGCAAGGAACACAGCAAGAAATCTACCATATGCTAAAGTTGGATAGTGAAGGTATTGAACTACAAATTATTGATTTTTTTGCTTAATTAAATTTTAAAGCATTTAAAAAATAAAGCTTGGGTCATTATTCAATGGGTCAAACTTTATTTTATCTATTCTCATTTTATCTGTCCTCGTTATCACTCAAGTGACAAAATTTAACCCTCATGATTTAAAAGGTGACTGTCTTTTTTTACTTTAAATAAAGACCAATATGGGATGCCATTACTTGAAAAAATATCCTGTAAATTGAACTTATTATCTTGAGCCCAAATTTTGTCTTGATAAAGCAGAGGAAAAATCCAATTGTCTTGTTGTAATGATTTAAAATATTTAGATTGAGACTGAAAATTATCACCCAAACCTTTTAATTTGAATTTATCCTTTAGGTACTCTGTTAAAAAACTATTAACAAATAAATCTTCATAAATATTATCTCGGCTCATAAGATTGCTTTGCCAGCTAGAGACGGTTAAGTCGTGATAAAGATTAGTATTGTTCCATACCTCTTCCGAATCAACTTCTTGTATCACCACTTTAATACCGATTTTGTCCAACATATGGGTTAAAGCGTCTGCTACTTTCCTGGTATTACCGACTTCATCAAACATCACTAATAAAGACATTTGCTTGGGTAATTTTACTGTTTTTAATATTTTTTTTGATTTATCTAAATTATATTCAGGCATTAGCAAAGTATTTTTATCTTTTTTCTTGGAGAATTTATTTTCAGATAACCCGACTACAGAAGCTTGTACCTGCCCATTGTCCTTTAAAATATATTTCAACATGCCTTGTTGGTTAATCGCTAGGTGGATTGCTTCACGCACGTTTTTATTATTTAAAACAGGTGATAACTTATCGTTAATAGTCAAAAAAATAACATTTGAAGAAGGTACTTGGACTAAACGTTTACTGGTATTTTCTGATAAATCATTGACGAATTTATTAGGGATAGCATAACTTACCTGGACATCATCAGCTAATAAAGCGAATAAGCGTGACTGGGGTTTGTTAACACGTGTAAAACGAAAAAACTGTGTGGGTAGCTTGCCATTCCAATAATGATTGTTTGCAATCACAACAAGCCCTAACACAGGATTATATTGCTGAACAATATAGGGGCCAGTGCCTGACATCGTCAGTTTTTTGACGGGTGGAAAAATAATTGATGGCGCTGTTTCTAATAGATTTTTATTGTTTTTATAAAAGACAGAATCCAATACAAATATATGAGTCAAATAATCTAATAACTGAATATCATTTAGACTTGATTCGATATCAAAACTGCTTGGGCTAAGATACTTTACCGATACGACTTTATTTAGAAAATGTAAATTAGTCTGCTTTTTAGCTTGCTCAAAAGACCAAATAACATCTTTTGCCGTTAATTTATTACCAGAGTGAAATGGTATATTATCACGCAAATAAAAACGTATTGTTTTTTTGTCAATACGCTGCCACTTTTTGACTAAACGCGCTTCTAATCGTTGAGTTTTATCCCAACGAAATAAGGGATCAAATAATAAATGTTTATATTGTAGCCCCATTAATTTTTCATCGGCAAAAGGATTAAATGACGTCGGTATTTTATCAACCGCTACCGTGATAGCTTGCGGGTTAAATACATTCTGGTTTTGTGCAAAACTGCCAACGGCATAAAATATTGAAGTAATAAAAAACCAACGTAAACGCATATTTACTCTCAACATTTGATTATAAAGAATAGAATTGAATCATAAAGAATAAACAAATTGCAGCAAATATACCTGCAACAATATCGTCGATCATGATTCCAAAACCACCTCCTACTTTTTTATCTAACCAGCTGATTGGGAAAGGTTTTAAAACGTCAAAAAAGCGAAATAAGGCAAAACCTACAGCAACCCAAATAAAAGGCACGCCCATTCCACTCACCCCAGGGTAAAGTATTAAGACTGGTAACATGGTTATCCAATAACCTACAAATTCATCCCAAACAATGGCTTTATGATCATGTACACCCATTGCTTCGCTGGTCACATGGCAAAACCAAAAACCCGCTAAACTGGTGATAACCAAGATCGCAATATACCATCCAATATTAAGCAGAGTTAGCAGGTAAAAAAATGGCACTGCAGCGAGTGTACCAAAGGTACCCGGCGCTTTAGGTGCTAAACCACTGCCAAAACCGACAGCAGCAAGGTGGATAGGATTAGACAACTTCAAACCCTTCAAATCATCGCGATTTAACATGTTTATAACCTTATTTAAAATGATCCCAACCGCTACTATCTAAATCGACTGGTTGTTGTTGATGGAGAAATGTAATTAATGGATGAGTCTTTTTTTCTAAACAAACTGTTGATGAAACTGAACTGGCGGTTATTATTTTACCTATTTCAAAACAGGCTAAATTTGCTTCATTTGCTTGTGTTTTTAGCAATTCTTTAAGTAAAACTAATTTTTCCGGTGAAATAGTAAACAACAACTCGTAATCATCCCCACCATTCACTGCATATTGCCATGCTTGAAACTGTGGGATACGACCTAACTTAATTTCACTTAACATCGCATCGGATAAAGGTAAATCCTGTAGATAAACTTCTGCACTGCATCGGGATTTTTCTAATATATGTGATAAATCCTGGCTTAAACCATCAGATATATCAATACAACTTGAAGCATAACCAACTAATAATTTAGCTAACGTCAAGCGAGGTTCAGTTAACTCTAATGCATCGATAAAAGCTTGTTTGTTAAGCACGGCGAAGTCTTCATTTTTTGAAACTACAGACCCAGAAGCTAATAGCTTAATTGCTAAACCTAACGCACCATCTCCTAAACAACCACTAACACAAATCAGATCGCCGACTTGAGCTTGTTGGCGAGTTAATGCTTGCCCTGTTTTCACTAAACCTTTTGCTGATACTGTTATCGATAATGGCCCTTTGGTTGTATCTCCACCAATTAATTGCACATTATATTTATCTGCTAAGTCAAAAAATCCACGACAAAACTCGGCTAACCAAACCTCATCGATGCTAGGTAAAGTGATCGCTAAAGATACCCATTTTGCTGTCGCGCCCATTGCCGCTAAATCGCTTAAATTAACCGCTAAAGATTTATACCCTAGACGGTAAGCATCAACATCTTCAAAAAAATGAACACCACTGACCAGACTATCAGTAGTGACAGCAAGTTGATGCCCTTCAGGAATGGTTAAAATAGCGCAGTCATCGCCGATGCCAATCACAACACCATCAGATTGATTTGTTGGACGCTGAAAGTAGCGTTTAATTATATCAAATTCACCCTTGCTCATTTTCTTTTTAATGTCAGCTTTGGTTTGTTGGTTATTGTACTGCTATTACTTGACGCTGTTTTGGCATTTTTATTTACAAATACTTTTTTTGCTTTAGAGGGTGATTTTTCATTTTCCCCGTACTTTTTACTCTGCTCATAATGTGCACTTTTAGCTCCTCCTCCAGCCTTACCATAAGGGCTAGATTCCAAAGACTGCTTTTGACGGGACAGTTTATCACTATTACTTTGATCGGCAGATTGTTGTGCTTTAGGTAATGTGGTGTTCACTGCTGTTTTTGAAGATCCAGCAACTGCTGTATTAATATCAGCCATTTCTTGCTCTGATAAATTACGCCATTGCCCTGCTTTCAAATTATCTAAGGTGACATGCATTATTCGAGTACGTTGTAAGCGTGTCACTTCATAACCTAAATATTCACACATTCTACGAATTTGACGGTTCAAACCTTGTGTCAAAATAATAGTAAACACAAAACGACTCTCTACTTTCACAACACAAGGTTTAGTAATTGTATCTAAAATGGGTACACCACGTTGCATACGGTCAACAAAACGCTCACTCAACGGTGTATCAACCGTGACACGGTATTCTTTATCATGCGCATTTTCAGCGCGTAATATTTTATTAACAATATCGCCATCGCTGGTTAAAAAAATCAAACCTTCTGAAGGTTTATCTAAACGACCAATTGGGAAAATACGTTCTTTATGTTTAATCGCATCTATGATGTTGCCATAGACATTACGCTCAGTTGTACAGGTTATGCCAATAGGTTTGTTATAAGCAATATAAATACGATCTGATTTATTGGTCGCTATCTTATTGATGCGTTTTCCGTCAACAAAGACTTCATCGCCAGGCTGCACTTTGGTGCCAAGTTCAGGCACTTGCCCATTAATTTTTACACGACTTTGCTCAATTAACTTATCAGCTTCACGGCGAGAACAATAACCCGAATCACTGATAAATTTATTAAGACGCTTTTCGATATCTTGACTCACAGAAAACCCCAATACTATTTATTTAACGACTAACTAAGCGCTGTATTAAAGCATAATCAAGAAGTTAACGGAAATGAAATGAGAGTGGTTTGTAGCAATAGTAGTACCGCTATTTGCTGTAGTTAAAAAGATGGTCGTTAAAACTTTGTTTACTTAGGATTTTATTTCACTTAGTTAAGGGAGCAAGGTTAATTCAATGCTCTCAATTTTTTCAAACAACTCAGCTTTAAATCCAAGTCAGCTTAAATGTAAACTACTTAGCTCAATAAACCTAAACGAGTTTAAACCTCTTTAATAGGTAGTTATGCAATATTTGCTTGTGACCAAACCTTATCAGGACGCCAGCTCTCTGCCCACTCAAGCAGTTCTTGCGCAGGCATTGGTCTAGCAATACCAAAGCCCTGTGCGAAGTTACAACCAAGATGTAACAAAGCGGCTCCATGCTCTAGTGTTTCCACTCCTTCAGCGATAACATCTCGCTGAAAGGCTCTGGATAACCCCATCACCCCTTTAACAATAGATAAATCATCAGCGTCATGTAACATATCACGAATAAAACTTTGATCTATTTTAATGACATCTACAGGCAACTGTTTTAAATAAGTTAAAGAGCAATAGCCGGTGCCAAAATCATCCAAAGCAAAACCAACTCCAAGCTTAATACAAGCATGCATTATTTTTGAAACATCTTCTATGTCAGCTAATTGACTCGTTTCTAGCACCTCTAACTGCAATGCACTTGCAGGAACATCGGGATGAGCAGCCAATAATTCCGATAAGCGCCTGACGAAGCTATCTTGTTGAAGTTGCAACGCATCAATGTTGACACTTATTTTTGTATTGAACCCCAATTTTTGCCATGTTGAAATTTGACTCAGTGCCGTATTAATGACCCACTCACCTATCGCGATAGAAAGCTCATGACGCTCAACCATGGGTAAGAATTCAATGGGAGATAACAAATCTCTATCGGGATGCTGCCAACGGATCAAGGCTTCAACTCCAATAATTTCGCCTGTGCTCATATTAACCTTTGGCTGATAATAAAGAACAAATTCATCTTTTTTCAAAGCATTTCGTATAAGAATCAAGTTCTCATGCTGATGCTTTAAAGCAATATCTTGGGCCATATCAAACAAGTGATAACGGTTTTTACCCTCGCGTTTAGCGGTGTACATTGATTGGTCAGCATGGCGTAAAAGTTGCTCAGCATCCACATCATCGTGCGGATAGATTGTGACGCCGATACTGGCAGATACTTTAATAACAACATCGCCTATTTGCACCGGGGAAGATGCAGCCGTGAGTAACCTTTCCAATAAAGGTTCGCAACCACGGGTCGTTTCTAAGTTACTTAAAACGGCAACAAATTCATCTCCACCAAAACGGGCAAGTGTATCCCCGTCACGTAAAGTTTGTTGCATTCGGTGGGCGATTTCCACTAATAATTTATCGCCAATATCATGGCCATGAAAATCATTGATTATTTTAAACCCATCTAAATCAAGAAATAAAACAGCTAATGATTCATTTTTTCGTTGGCACATTAACATTGCTTGTTTTAGGCGATCTGCTAATAAACTACGGTTAGGTAAATTGGTTAATGCATCATAATGTGCAATATGTTCTAGTTGCTTCTGCTGCTCTTTTATTGCAGAAATATCAGTGTATAAAGAAATGTAATTTTTTGCATTTCCAGCCATGTCATAAACAGTGCTAATAGTGAGTAATTGCGGAGTGATCGAGCCATTTTTACACTTATTCCATATTTCTCCGGTCCAATGCCCCTTGTCAGAAATACTGTTCCATATTTGATCATAAAACTCAGCTGATTGTAATTTCCCAGGTTTAAAAATATTAGTATTTTGACCAATAGCCTCTTGACTTGAATAACCACTTAATTGTGTGAAAGCAGCATTCACATCAATAATATTATTATTTGTATCGGTGATAATAATTGCTTCTTTTGCATGAGTAAAAACACCTGCCGCTAATTTTAATTTATCCTCGATTAATCGATGATCAGTAATATCAACCCCCATTGCATAAATAGCTTGCTCTTCAACAGAAGCGGTTCCAGACCATGTAATTAACCGATATTTTCCTTCCTTGGTTCTATATCGATTTTCAAAATAATAAAGCTCATGTTCTACTTGTAATTTATTTCTTTTTTGCATTGATTGTTCAATGTCTTCAGGGTGAACTAATGCAAATATATTACTGCCAACCAGTTCATCAGATGCAAAACCTAGTATTGTTTCCCAACCTTTATTTACCTTAATAATAGTGCCATCGAAATTAACGATCACATGTAAATTCATAGGTAATTTAAAAAATTTATCTAAGGTATCCTGATTGCGTTTATCTTCAGTGATATCTTTAACTAATGTGGCAATTTCATTGATAGTGCCATCACTGTTTAGAATCAAAGTATTGTACCAATTGCAATAAATGGTGTGATCATCTTTAGTGATATTAGTACCAGAGTAATTGCTGCCGCCTGTTTTTTTAAGTAATAAATTGTATTGTTCAATAAACTCATTTTTTAACTCTGGAATAACAATCAACTCACTTATATCAGCGCCAATGGCTTCGTGAGCGGTATAACCGAATATATCTTCAGCGGCTTTATTCCACTGCGTACAAAGGAAGTTCTTATCCCATCCGATTGAACCAAGGGGAGTATTTTTAAGGTGTAGAGATAACCTCGCTTCGCTTTCTTGTAAAAATAATTGGCTATTTCTAAGTTGTTGTTCAGCATATAACCTTGTTTTTGCCATTGCAGAAAAATCTTTCTGCAAATCAACAAGCTCTCTTGTTCCGTCGAGGGAAGTAACATGTGAATCGAGACCTAATTCAAGTTGTTTAGTAGAAGTTTTAAGGGCTTTGAGTGGCTTTAATATGCTGTCATTAATAGTAAAAATGGCAAATAAAACAAAGCTTAAAATAAAAAATAGAAGTAATGAAACAATTTTAGTAAGTCGTGAATCAATAATGCTTAATGCTTTATTAAATGAAATACCGGCAATCATATTGACCGGGTTACTACCATTTAAGGTAATGAGTGTTCTGCTAACAAATATCCTTAAAGCACCACTTTTGTCTTCAATAATTTTAGTTTCTTGATCCAATACCGACTTAGGAAAACCTTGAACATCCTTTAAATATAAGCCAAGCAGTTTTTTATTCTCAGGATAAACAGCAATAATTCTATCTTTAGCATCGGTAATATAAGCTAATGAATTTTTTGACAAATTAGACTGGTCCAGCTGCTGACTCCACCAGTCAAGTGATACTACGGCGACAGAGGCCCCTACCACTTGATCATTGTCAGCATTAATAATTGGGTAAGCAAAGTTAATACTGGTCATCTGCGCAGCTCGGTCCTGCTGAAAATGACCAATGCTAAACTCTCTATTAGCAATTGCTTGTTGGATATAAGGGCGATCCGCCACATTAACGACTTCATTTAGTGGCACGGCGTTACAAAGTAATTGTCCATCTGCATTAGGCGCCCCCAAATTGACATAATAATCTGTCAAATGAAGTGCATTAGCTAAAAACTCGCTACATTGAGGGGACTCTGGAGATAACAAGATCGGGGACTGTGATAAACGTTGTAAAAAACTTTGAGTTTTAATGATTATTTTGCTTTGCTCAGCAGTAATATGATCAACTATCGCAACAGCACGTAAACGTGCATTTTCTATCGCATTATTACGCTCAGCGGCTGCTTGAAAAAAAATAGCAAAAAGACCCGGCAAGGTAATAATAAAGATTAAAAATAATAATCGAGATTTTAACGAATGTAGAAAAACCAACATTTACCTATTACCTTATGAGCTCAAAAATCAATAATTTCTTGGATTCAATTTCGAATGAGTTGATAATAATTTCTATAAAGTAAAAATATTAATCTGTTAATGCGTTTCTGCTGACTCTATTAACTATTAAAGATCAACGTAAGGTATGTAAAACGATAAAAATTAATCACAAACCACGATAACATTTGAATAGGAAAAGTGTAACTAATAACCAATTAAATTCTATTGAATGATCAAAATTGTAAGCTATGTCATTTAAAAATGATAACAGCAATACTATTTTAAGATGTTGTTAAGTAATTAGTTTCAAAAGTAAAAGCATTTTAAAAGAAAGCATATCACTACTTTCTTTAATTCATTTGCAAAGAGGGTTTTAGAAGCGATGTATTAGCAGTAATAGCTAGGATTAAAAAATACAAATTTAAGGCAAAAAAAAAGCTTCGCAAATGCGAAGCTTTTTCTTAAAATTGGTGCCCGGAGACGGACTTGAACCGTCACGACCATAAGTCGAGGGATTTTAAATCCCTTGTGTCTACCGATTTCACCACCCGGGCGATTATCTGTATGTTTCCAGATAAGTGGCGCGAATTATATAGCACTTTTTTTTAAGTACAAGTCGTTAAGGTCAAATAACCAAATAAAATCAGCTAATTGATGAAAAATAAAACAATGCTCACTTTGTTATTGTTACTTTTAGAAATGTTAGCTTAATGAAGCAAGGTAAAACAAGTTTTGCTATTACCTAATAGACTGGCACAAAAATCATGGAAACAGGCTGAGTACAAATCCTACTTACTCATTATTTAATGCAAAGTACCTAGCTAGTCTAGCCAGCTCACGACTTCCTGTAATGGTTCGATTGAATTGTTAGTTGATGGCCAATATTCTAAACCAATATATCCAGTGAAATTAGTTTGCTTAATGGCAGAAAAAATTTCAGGATAATTTATTTCTCCACGTTGTAATTCATGGCGACCGGGATGCCCTGCTGCGTGAAAATGGCCAATATAATCGCTATTAGCCACTATATTATTAATAATATTGCCTTCGCTAATTTGCTGATGATAAATATCAAATAACACTTTAATGTTAGGACTCGAAACTTGTTTAATAATATCAAAGGCTTCATCACTTTTGATTAAGTAATAACCTGGGTGATCAACAAGTTCATTTAAAGGCTCAACAACTAATGTGATATCCGCAGCCGCTAACAAAGGTGCGGCAGCAGTTAAACCATCAATTAATGACTGTTTTTGCTGTTCGCGAGGCACGTCTTCGATAAAGTCCCCCACTTGGGAAATAAGTGTTTTAATATTTAAACGCTTAGCAACAGCAATTGAATCGTTTAAAGCTTGTAAATAAGCAGTGCGCTGATTCGCGTCTACTAAGCTTATAAATTTAGTACAACAACATGAAATAGATAAATCATATTGATTAACTGCTGCTTGCAGTGCAGGTAAATCTTTATCCCACCACGACCAAAACTCTATGGTTGAGATGTTCGCTTGAGCCGTTGCTTTACAAGCTTGCTCAAAAGATAAATGGCCAAAAACAGCATCAATACAAAGGGAAGGTGATAATTTAGTTTTCATAGCTTATCTTCTGTTGTAAAAAATCCTCATTATATGAGAAAATATGTACATTTTTAAAGTTAATTAATAATGTACCAACAAAGTAATATTATTTTTGCTTAGACTAGATTCGATGTGATAGTACTGGAGTTTACGCGATTAGGTTTTATGCAACTTGCACCATAAAGCTAATCTGCGCTCAGAATAATGAACAAACTGCACAATAATTATGGCAAGGAAAATTACAATAAAAAGCCGCAGGTATAATTCTCCTGCTTTATCTACTATAAATTTTAGGCAAAAAAAAGCTCCGCAATGCGAAGCTTTTTCTTAAAATTGGTGCCCGGAGACGGACTTGAACCGTCACGACCATAAGTCGAGGGATTTTAAATCCCTTGTGTCTACCGATTTCACCACCCGGGCGATTGCTTTAAAGCGTTGCTAAGCAATTGAGGTGTATTATAGAGAAGTTAATTTTAGTCACAACCCCTAAACCACAATAAAATATAATTTATTAACTGAATGCTGATTATTTCAACACATTGATATTTAACAAACAATTTTTGTATAGAATGCATACATTTAAAACAACGTCTTCTCTTAATAATGCCACTAGACTAATTATTTAAGCCGTTTTCAATTTACAATTAATCCCTTAAC
>TARA_R110001583_G_scaffold85135_2_pt1 | contig 26107 bp, 32 predicted proteins | sample TARA_R110001583 | Tara Oceans TARA_R110001583 (sample SAMEA4398432) | marine metagenome | biome: Polar Biome; feature: [MES] marine water layer (ENVO:01000295) within the mesopelagic zone...; material: water (ENVO:00002006), including particulate matter (ENVO:01000060) such as...... | reverse complement strand
CACATAACACATATTTACTACTTGTATATCATGTTGATGAGTTTCACAAAAATCTAATAACTTGTCATAAATATAATTGACCTCTTTTTTTGTATCTCCGAAAAAAGATAGATGAATTTTATCCATTCGTTTTTTATATATAGGAAAACCAGAAGCAAACATTGTTCTGCCTTTCATCTCTAAAAATTCGTGATAATCCATAGGATAGTATTTGTTGTATAGATTATAAAACTTTCTCATACTACTATGTCTTACTTCTTCTCCGTTATTAATTTTTGTTATTGTTCTATAATTTAAATTGATTTGTTGATATTTTATTCCATGATTGAATCGTAAAACATCTACTGCCTTTGGTACTATTGAAATAGTATTTTTATTATAAGTCATTATTTTTTCTCCATGTGTTGGTAATTTGATCTGCGATTGTTGATATTTCTAGTTCGTAAAAATCTTTTGGCAAGTTCGATACAACTTGTAATGTGAAGTCATCTTCATTGGTCCATGACTGCGAGTAGTACTCGCAATCAATCCATTGTTTAGACTTCCAATGTAATGTTACACCTTGAAACTCTGCATATGTTGGGTAATTATTCATCTTCATTTCATTCCCCTCCCCACATATTATAATTAAAATGTTCTAGTCTTAACTCTTCAATTACTTTTTCCATGGCTTCATCCTCATTTGTTGCATTTACTTCAAATTCAAAAGTTCCTGCAATTGTATATGTGTATTCTTTATCTTGAGAGTTATTGTTTTTATCTTTAGGGTTCATTTTAAATACTCCCTTGTGCATTTTCTTGTAAACTCCCAATATTTAGAATTGTATTCTTGCCAAGCCAACTCAATACCTTCTGTAAAATATTCTTCATCATTTCTGATTAGGTGTCTGTGTTTTTGCATTTCTGAAAATACATCTTCAATATATTCATTTCTTTTTATAACTTCTGATAAGATAGAATTAAATTTATCTTCCATCTCTATAAGTTCGTTTTGATAGTGTCCCATTTTATTTTAAAGGGGGAGTTATTAGCTCCCCCAACTCCCTTTTTTATTGATTAATTACTTCTTGATAATTTCTTGCTCTGTATTGTTCATCATTACATAACTTGTAGAAAGCTTTAATAACTTCTTCAGAATTTCCATATTCCAAAAATATTACTTCGTTATATGATAATACTTCAATTTTGATTTGTGTTTCAGTTTCAAAATTTATTATATATGTGTATTCTTCGCCTATATTAGAGCATGATTCGATTGAATATAAGGAAGTTTCCATATCATGAATATATATTCCTCTCTGCCTGTTAATCATCGCTTTAATTAATTTTGATGCTCTCGGATATGTTTGTAAGAAACACGCTAAATCATAACCACCCACAGCAAGATAGCCATCATGATGTCTATATAATGTAAGCTTAGTATCTCCATAATTTATTTTAATTATTGATCTTGTCGCCATTTTATTTTATCCCATTATTGTTTATTAATACTTATATAGTATATTACAAAGGTTAACAAAAGGTTAATAAAACAAAAATAATATAATAATAATCTGTGGATAAGATTAAAAGATTTTCAAAAAAAAACCCTCTTTTTTTCCAAAAATTAAGACTTGCTAACCTTCCGAAGCAAACACTTACCTAGCTCCCTAGTGGCTATGAAAGTATTTACTACGGAAGCTAACCAAGTCTAGGGTAAGGTAGAATGAAATGCCATGCAAGAGCATGGTAGCAATAGTGAAGAGAGAAGCCACTGGGCTTCGGAGGAAGAGTAAGCACTTGCGATTCATACATGCTACACGAAGTGCATAACTTAACTGAACTAAGATGTCGCATTGTTGCGACCTAACTAAATGTTGAATTATCCACTATGCTGTATTGACAACAAAACGAATCACGTTGTATACTAACCAACAGAGAAAACAGAAACAGATCTCTCTCTGTGTTAAACAAAACAAGATCATGAATAAACAAACTACTCATCTGACAGCTAAACATACAACAAACAGTAACTCTGGTATTGCACCAAGAGCAAAGAAGCTTGTGGATATACTTGTATCTTCTGGCTGTACTATCACAGAAGCTTCTAAACTCGCTGGATATAAAGGAAATAGTGCTAGAGTATCAGCTAGTAAAATGCTACGTAAACCAGAAGTACAAGCTTACATGATGCAAGAAGTACACAGAGCCTTTGGATTACACTCCGCAAGAGCAGTATCAAAGCTTAGTTCACTATCTAATGGTGCTAAGTCAGAGTATGTACAACTAGAAGCTAGCAAAGACATACTAGACAGAGCCGGATTCAAAGCACCAGACAAACATCAACACCTCGTTGCAGGTAACTTCTCAATCAACATAGACCTTAGCTAGTCTGTGCGATATGGCAGGCTCTCGTGAATCAAGCCTAAAGCAGTCTTGACCTTTCAGGCTTCGATCCTGATCGCTAAGCGACTGGCTATGCTTTTATTTACTTGGCGAGCCTAGGTCAGTCGCTTAAATAATATTTACAAGCCGGTCTGCTCTACGCAGAGGGCTTGCATTTATTACCATGTTTTTGTGGGGGGTACCCCAAAAACTGGCGTCTGTCCAGACAGTAACAGTACCGTACACAAAATTTTTTCCTTCAAAGCTCGTTCAACTTGTGGTATAGATTTTACATGGCTTATAAAACACCAGCGTGGATGAGGAAAGAAGGTAAGAATCCCAAAGGAGGATTGAATGCCAAAGGTCGTGCATCCTATAAGAAGGGTACATTGAAAGCACCTGTTAAGTCTGGAGATAACCCTAGACGTTCATCTTTCCTAGCACGAATGGGGAATATGAGAGGACCTGAATATAAAGATGGAAAACCGACAAGACTTCTGTTATCCTTACGAGCATGGGGTGCTTCGAGTAAAGCAGATGCCAGAAAGAAAGCAAAGGCTATGTCCATAAGATTAAAGAATAAAAAGAAAGGTTAGTTACACATGGCGAAAGCAACAGCACATTATACAAAGAGTGGTACTCCCTATACTGGAAAGACACACAAGATGTCAGGAGGAGCAATCCATACTGGGGCAACACATTCTTCTGCTAGTAAACCTGTCTTTCATTTCAAGGATCTACCAGCAAAAACAAAAACTATGATTATGAAAAAGAAGAAAAGAAAATAATATGGCTATAGATTACAGTAAAAGAAAATCATATCGTAGAATTGTTGCAAAAGCAAAAAGCTATGATTCTCGTGGAAAAAATAGTCTTAAGTCTAATAGAGAACGTATGAGAAACAGACGTAAGGTAAGTAAAGATTTTTTCAAAGATCCCAATTTAGGTGCTAAACAATATCGTGCAATGGAAAGTTCTTCTAATCCAGAAGCAGAATTTATGAAAATGTATATAGATAAGAAAGCAAGTGCTAATACATTATTACGTACAATGGAAAACTTTGTATATGATGGTGATGCTCGTGAAGGAGCGGCTGGTGTAAAGATGATGTTTGGGAGTATAAAGACTGGGAAAGAACTAGAAGCAGACTTAGAAAGAGAGTTAAAAAAACAAAGAAGAATTACTAGAAAAAATACAAAAAATAAAAATCTACGTCAATTCTATGCACATTCATTGATAGGTCCATAATGGCTATTGATTATAGCAAAAGAAAGTCTTACCAAAGGATTGTTTCTAAAGCAAAGAGTTACAGTCCAAGAGGTAAGGGTAGTTTAAAATCACAAAGAAAAAGACTGTCTGATAGACGAGCAAACTACAAATCTATGATGGATGCTGGAGTTGTTAATTCTACTAGAGAAGGTCAAGCTAAGTTAGCAAATCTACAAAAAAATATTGACAATGAAGATTTTGATAAAGTCACAGCAGAGTATCGTACTTATACTCCGGCACAACAAAACGTGATTAAAAGTGTTGCTAAAAAAACTGTACCATATCCAAAAAATTTATTTATAGGGACAGTTCTTAATGCAAATGCTTCCAAACAAAATAAATATACACCACCAACTCGTAGGGGACTTGTAGATATATTGGGTAATAATATACTTGATACTTATGATAGAGCTAAAGACTTAACAGATAAATATGGCTTAGGTGCAAATATATTAAAAGGAACTGTATCGAAGAAAGGTAAATTTGGTAACTTTGATTATAAAGTAGACGCTGATCCTTTTGGTAAAAATAAGAGCGTTAATTTTCGTGTCTATAAAACATTTTAATGTTATGGCAACAGCAACAAAAACGAAACCAGCCCTTTGGAAACGTATTGTTTCTCGTGTAAAATCACAAGCATCACATGGTACTAGAGCTGGACAATGGTCTGGTCGTAAAGCACAAGCCGCAGTCAAAGCTTACAAGAAAGCTGGGGGTGGATATAGTGGTGCTAAGAAAAAAAGTAATTCCTTAGCTAAGTGGTCTAAACAAGATTGGAAAACAAAATCCGGCAAGAAGTCTAGTGTAACTGGAGAAAGATATCTTCCAGCTAAAGCTATTAAAAAATTATCTTCTAAAGAATATGCAAAGACTACAGCAAAGAAAAGAGCTGATACAGCTAAAGGTAAGCAAGTAAGCAAACAACCTAAATCAATAGCACGTAAGGTTCGCAAATATAGAAAGGCATAATATGGCAACTATAGAACAACTTGAAAAACAAGTTGCAGTATTAATAGATACGAATAAACTATTAAATCAAGTTATTTTAGAAAAGAATGAAATGATTGGATGTCTTGAAATATTATTAAAAGCCGAGGAGATTGCAGAATATGGCGAAGAAATCAACGAAAAAAATACAACAAATTAAGCCTAAAGAACTTACCAAACTAGAAAAGATGCAACAAAAAGCTGATGTTATGATGGAAAATTATGACAAGCAGTTAAAACAAGAGAAACAAAAAAAGATAGATGACTATGTCGAGTATAAGAAAATTAAAGGACATAGTGAGGAGGAAGCAATTATGATGGCTAATGCATTATTAATGGATAAGATGAATGAGTAGTATTTATCAAAGAGTCATGTTAAAAGATTTAATGGCACTACGAACTGTTGTTAAATCACAGCATATGAAACATTACCCTCAATCACATATCAATGATTATGAAGCTGATAAAATTATCGAATCACTATCCGAACCAGCTCGAGAAAAATTAATTAAGTTAGCAGTTGATTATGGCATCACTAGATTATAAACCAGATGGAGAAACTATTAAACTTTTTATGAAGGATGATAGCTTTCTAAGAGGATTAAGAGGACCAGTAGGAAGTGGCAAGTCTGTTGCTTGTTGTATCGAAGTACTACGAAGAGCCTTACTACAGAAACCTAATGATGATGGAATTAAAAAATCTCGTTGGGCAGTTATACGAAACACGAATCCACAGTTAAAAACAACAACAATTAAAACATGGTTAGACTGGTTTCCAGAAGATGAATGGGGAAACTTTCATTGGTCTGTTCCATTCACACATCATATACAGAAAGGTGATTTAGATTGCGAGGTTATCTTTCTTGCACTTGATAGACCAGAAGATGTAAAGAAACTGTTATCTTTAGAACTAACTGGTGTCTGGATTAATGAAGCAAGAGAAATACCTAAGTCTATTGTTGATGCTTGTTCTATGAGAGTAGGTCGATACCCATCTATGAGAGATGGTGGACCAAGTTGGTATGGTGTTATTTGTGATACCAACTCACCAGATACAGAACATTGGTGGCCTATTATGTCAGGAGATACCGTACTACCAGATCACATATCAAAACAAGAAGCTAAGATGTTAGTGAAACCAGATAACTGGTCTTTCTATTCTCAACCACCAGCTATGCTAGAACTTAAAGATAAGAATAATGAAATAGAAGATTATGAAAAGAATCCGATAATGGAGAATGGTATTAACCTGACAGCAGATTATTATAGGAATATAATCCGTGGTAAAACAAAATCATGGATAGATGTCTATGTATTAAATAAGCTAGGACAAATATCAGATGGGAAACCTGTATATGAATCGTTTGTTCATAAGACACACGTTGCTAAAGGTGATCTTGCTATTGCAGATGGTGTTCCTGTATTTGTTGGATTAGACTTTGGATTAACACCAGCTTGTGTATTTGCACAAAGACTTCGAGGTAGATGGCTTGTCTTTGATGAATTGGTAGCAGAAGATATGGGGATTGTCAGATTTTCAGAATTAATGAAACAACATATGGCACAGTATTTACCAAGAGAGTTTATTATATTTGGTGATCCAGCTGGAGATCAAAGAGTACAAACAGATGAATCAACACCATTCCAGATACTAAGAGGTCGAGGATTAAATGCAAGACCAGCACCATCTAATGATGTATTGCTAAGATTAGAATCTGTATCAACTGTATTAAATAGAATGACAGATGGGGAGAGTGGACTGATTATAGATCCTAAATGTGCCAACTTAATTAAAGGTTTTGATGGTGGTTATCACTATAAAAGGATGCAAGTTTCTGGAGAAAGATATGATGATAGACCAAACAAGAATAGATTTTCACATATACATGATGCTTTCCAGTACTTACTTCTAGGTGCTGGAGAAGGTAGAGCATTGACAATGGGACAAAAAACAAGTAAACCTGTAGTAGCAAGACGTAATTTTGATGTCTTTAATGTAAAACCTAGATCAATAATAGAAAGGATGAGATAATGTGTGTCGGTAGCTTAATGCCAAAACCTAAACCACCAGCACCTCTTCCACAAGATGCTAGTGTTCTTGCACAAAGAAAAAGATTAAGAGAAGATCAACAAAGACAAATTACAGAAGATAAACAAAAAACATTTGAAATGAGATTAGCGGCATATTCTGGTAAACAAGGTAAGCGATCTTTGTTAGCTGGTAAAAAAGGTGGACAAGGATTCCAAATCGCTGGTAATTTAATGACTAAAGATACTCTAGGTGTGTAATGGTAATTGATGTTAAGCCACAGGCAACAGAAAGCTATTCTGATAATGATGTTAGAAAGTTAATTACACGTTATAAAAATGCACAAAGTATCAAAGATTTATGGATGCCTACCTTTGAAGAGTGCTATGAGTTTTCACTACCACAGCGAGAAAGTTTCTATACAGAATCTATTGGTAGAAGAAGAGCAGATAGAATCTTTGATGAAACTGCTGTAGTAGGTGTGCAAGAATTTGCTAGTCGATTACAAGCTGGTATCGTTCCTAACTATGCAAGATGGGCTGACCTTGTTGCTGGTACAGAAGTTCCACAAGAAGAACAAAAAGATGTAAACCTTATGCTTGATGAGGTTACTGAATATGTATTTGAAATATTACAAAATTCTAATTTTTCCCAAGAAGTTCACGAAACATTTTTAGATTGTGCAGTAGGTACAGGTGTATTGCTTATTGAAGAAGGTGATGCAGTACATCCTATTAGATTTAAGGCAATCCCATTACCACAAATTGTATTAGATGCTGGGTACAATGATGATATAGATCATGTGTATCGTATGAGAAAAATTAAAATGAAAGATTTAATTCATGCTTATCCAAATGGAACTATGTCTGACAAGATGACAATGGATATGGAAAAAGGTGCAGAGAATGATTGTGATATATTAGAAGTTGTTTATCGTAATCACAGTAACAAAAAAGAAGAAGAGCATATATATTGTGTTATTGCTACAGCATATGAACATAAAATACATGAAGAAACATTTACAGGACTAGGATCAAATCCATACGTTGTATATAGATGGTCTAAGGTTGCTGGAGAAGTTTATGGTCGTGGTCCATTACAACTGGCATTACCAGCAATTAAAACAGCAAATCTAGTAATCGAATTAATACTTGAAAATGCACAGATGTCTATCTCTGGTATGTATCAAGTAGAAGATGATGGTGTTATTAATGTAGATAATATTGCATTGATTCCTGGAACGATAATACCAAAAGCATCTGGATCTGCTGGACTACAGCCAATAGCACCAGCTGGTAACTTTAATGTATCTGATTTAGTATTAAGAGATATGAGAACAAATATAAAGAAAGCTTTGTATAATGAGATGCTCGGTACACCTAATGAGAAAACACCTATGACTGCAACAGAGATTGCAGAAAGAATGGCAGATCTATCTAGACAGATTGGTGCCGCTTTTGGAAGATTGCAAGCTGAACTGGTTAATCCAGTTTTGCAAAGAGTTATCTATATCTTAAAGAAACAAGGTAGGATAAAGATACCTGTTGTCAATGGCAGAGAAATTAAGATACGTTCATCTTCACCTCTTGCACAGGCACAGCATCAACAAGATGTTGCAACAATTGACAGATTTCTAGGTATGATTCAAATGAGGGTAGGTCCAGAGCTATTGAATATATTAGTAAAACAAGATGAGGTTGCTAAATTCATAGCTAAAAAACTTGGTGTTCCAGAAGAACTAATACGTTCGGAGGAAGAGATGCAACAAGCCGCAATGCAATTGCAACAGATGCAACAGATGCAACAACAGCCACCAATGGAAGGACCTCCACCAGAGCAGACCTAGGTATGCAAAGATAGGAGGATCACATGCATCAATCAGTATTAGTCATTTCAGACTTACATATCCCATACCATCATAAAGATTCTTTTGACTTCTTAAAGGAAGTAAAGAAAACATTTAAGCCAGATACTGTTATTAATATAGGAGATCTGTTAGACTTCCATGCTATCTCTATGCATGAACATAACCCAGACTTACCTTCTGCTGGTGATGAGTTATCATTATCTAAATCTTATATTAAAGAATTAGAATCTATATTCCCAGATGTAACAGAAGTACACAGTAATCATAGTTCATTAGTATATCGAAGAGCTATTAAGTATGGTATGTCAGCACAGTTTCTTAGACCTTATGGAGATTTTCTTGGTACAAAGAAATGGAAGTGGGTAGATGATATTACATTGAAACTTAGTAATGGGAAACGTTGCCATTTTACTCATGGTAAATCAGCAGATATATTAAAGGTATCTCAAGCCATGGGTATGTCAGCAGTACAGGGGCATTATCATACACAATTTAATATTAAATATTGGGCAAATCCAGATGATCTATATTGGGGAATGAATGTAGGATGTTTGATAAATCAAAAGTCTATGGCATTTAGTTATGCAAAAAACTTTAATACTCGATTTGTATTAGGTTGTGGAGTGATCCTAAATGGTGTTCCCAGATTGCTTCCTATGGTGTTAAATAATAATGGGGATTGGATAAAGGAGATAGTATGATAGACAAGATCAATCCAGTTTACTACTTAGCTGGTAAATGTTCTTGTGGTAAAACTTTAGAAACATATGACTACGTTAAAGACTTAGCATATCCAGATGGTTCTGCGATAAAGTATATCACTAGGCATAGACAGAAAAATGGGGCAGAAGATATTAAGAAAGCGATTTGGTTTTTAAACAAAATATTAAAAGAGGAGTATCATATAGATGGATAAGACACCAAACAAATTAGTTGGATTAGATAATTACCAACGAAGTGCAGAGGATGAGCAGAAGATTAACGATTCATTTTCTATTGCTTTTACTGCACCAACTGGTATAGAAGTATTAAAATATCTACGTTCAATAACATTAGAAGCTGTAGCTGGACCTAATGTAGAACCCAGTCATTTACAGCATCTGGAAGGACAAAGATATATAGTAGGATTAATTCAAAGAAGAATTAACAAAGGGAAGAGTCAACAAATAGTAAAGGATAAACAAAATGAACGAGAATGAAACAGTAGAAAATCAAACTGAAGAAACACAGACAGAAGATTCTGCTCCAACAACTACCGAGCCACAAGCTCGACCAGATTTTATACCAGAGAAATTTTGGAATACAGATACTGGAGAAATTAATATGGAGGAGTTTGGTAAATCTTATACTAATCTTGAAAAGTATGTTGGTGGTAAAAAAGATGAACTACGTGATGTTATTATCAATGAACTTTCAGAAGAAGCAGAAAGTGAGAAACCAGAAAATTATGAACTACCTAAGTTACCAGAAAACATTACAGAAGAAATGTTAGAAGCTAACAGCATGACAGAATGGTGGAGAGGGTTTTGTAATGAAAATGCCTACACACAAGAAATCTTTGAAGAAGGTATAAACAAATATATTGATAGTTATAATGATACCATGCCAGACATTGATGCAGAAAAACAAAAGCTTGGTGAAAATGCTGATGCACGTTTAGATGCAGTTAATAGCTGGGCATCTACTTTCTTTTCGGCAGAAGAATATGAAGCTGTTGCTGGTACATTAGGTGCAACTGTTGAAGGTATTGAAGCATTAGAAAGAATGATGGAAACAACTAAGTCATCTTTATCAAGACCTAATCAAGTTTCTCAACCAGAACGACCACTTACACATGAGGATGTTCGATCTATGATGAAAGATAAAAGATACTACGATCCAAAAGATAGAGATATGAACTATGTGAAAAAGGTAGACGAAGCTTTTGCTAGGCTATACCGATAAGTTTATTTGTAGAAAAAACAACACCAGAGGATTGTTACAGATTAGCACCAAATATACGACAGCTTGATAGATATGAGATTGCATTATGGGGACACGATCCTCTTAGTGCATTACTCATTCCTTTCAAAAGTAAAAAGTTAATAAAACATACATATAGTATCTTCACAGAAGATAAACAAGTTGTTGGTATATTTGGTGTTATGCCTACAGTACGTAATCCAAGACATGGGAGAATATGGTTCCTTACTAGCGATCTGCTAGAAAAACATTATAAATTCTTTTTAAAATGCAATAAAAATTGGCTTCATTATATGGAAGAAGATTATGATCTTCTATTTAATTATATTATTGCAGAGAATAAAATATCTATAAAATGGTTAAAGTGGCAAGGTTTTATATTCAGCAAACAAAATAAACTTGTTAAGAATGTAAAAATAATGTATTTCTATAAGAGGTTACATAATGTAACCAAATATGGTACACAGCCCATATTAGATGAAATCGGCCCATCATGGACAACCAAGCTAATCTAAGTTGGATAACTGTTTAATTTTAACTTAACTATAAAAGGAGTGTATTATGAGTACATCTATTAGTACTGCCTTTATTAAACAGTTTGAAGCTGAAGTTCACATGGCTTATCAGCGTATGGGTTCAAAACTTCGCAATACTGTTAGGCAGATTAATAACGTTACAGGTAATCAGGCTCGTTTCCAAAAAGTTGGTACAGGTAGTGCTGTGTCTAAATCAAGACATGCACAAGTACCTACAATGGATGTAAGCCATTCAACTGTAGACGTTACACTTTCAGATTTCTATGCCGCCGACTATGTCGACAGACTAGATGAACTGAAAACAAACATTGATGAAAGACAAGTATTGGCTATGTCAGCTTCTGCCGCACTTGGTAGAAAGACAGACCAACTTATCATTGATGTTCTAGACGCAGGATCAAACAGCAATAACATTGTTCATGGATCTGCGGCTTTAACTCTAGCTAAAGCTTTGACTGTTTATGAAGCATTTGGTGAAGGAGATGTTCCAGATGATGGACAAAGATACTTTGTTGTATCTCCAGCTGGTTGGGCAGACCTTTTACAAATTGACCAATTCTCACGTTCAGAGTATGTTGGAGAAGGTGATCTACCTTACGCTGGTGGATTAACTGCAAAGAGATGGCTTGGGTTTATGTGGTTTACACATTCTGGTCTATCCCTTTCAAGTACAACTCGTGATTGTCATGCTTGGCATAAATCATCTGTTGGACTTGCTATGGGTTCAGATATTAGAACAGAAGTAAATTATATACCTGAGAAAGTTAGTAACCTTATCACATCATATATGTCTTTAGGGGCAGTTATGATTGATAACAATGGTGCGATTGAGTGCCAGATAACAGAATAAGAAAGGAGATATAACATGGCTTATTCAGCAAGTGCTTTATTAAAAGTAGCTGGTGGTGCAAAAGGTATCTTTTTCTACAGCAGTACAGATGCATTAAGTACTATTGTAGGTTCTGGGTACTTTAATAATGCCACAGCAGAACTAAAAGAGCATGACATTGTCATAGCTGTTGGTTCAACTGGTGGAACTGAAACAGTTGATATGCTACTTGTAACAAGTGCAAGTGGAGCGGCAACTGTAACCACACATAATGGTACGTAAACCATAATCGAGGGGAGAGAAATCTCCCCTCAAACTAAAGGATTAAAATGGCTAATAGTAAATTTGATATATGTAATAAAGCTTTAGTGTTAGTCGGTGCGAATACTATTTCTAGTTTTTCACAAAACATTACAGAATCTATTGTGGCAAATCAATTATATGAAACAACATTAGAGGACCTACTAACAAAATGTAGGTGGAGATTTGCTTCTAAACAACAACAACTAAGCAAGAACTCAACCAATCCAGATGCAAGATATGAATCTTCTTATGCCTTACCATCTGATGCAATTATTATTCATACAGTAACAGTTGGCGATCAAGTCATAGTATATGATAGATATGGTCAAAATATATTTACAGACACAACCTCCTCTGATACTGTCATAGCTGATTACACATTCCAACCAAGTGAAAGTGTTTTTCCTCCCTACTTTATAAAGACGTTGGTTTTCGAACTGGCGTCTTTATTTGCTGGTGCAATAGCAAGAAATGACCAGTTAGCAGTACTCTATGCACAACAAGCACGTTCTCAATTACAAAGCTCTAAAGGCATAGATTCACAAGCACAAACAACTAGAAGAGTGGATGTCGATAGATTTAGAAATGTACGTACACGTTCGTCATTAAATGATATAACTGCCACATCTCCATCATAGGTTTTATATGGCTTTGCAAAGAGTACATCAAGCAAGTTTCTTACGAGGTGAACTAGATCCTAATCTTGTATCTCGAACAGATCTTGTTGCTTATGGTTCTGCATTAAAGAAAGCTAGAAACATTATTCCAATAAATCAAGGTGGCGTTGAACGTAGAGGTGGTACTGCTTTTCGTGCAGACTTAGGTGCAGAATCAAGATTAGAATCTTTTGTATTTAGTGCTGGACAAGAATATATATTAGCTTTTCAAAATACTGTATTAAAGATATATTCTACAAACGGAACTCTCTTACAAACTGTTACAAGTTGTGCATGGGCCACTTCACAATTATTTGAACTAGATGTTACACAGACTGGTGATACTATGATAGTTGTGCATAGTTCATTTGCACCACAGATAATTAAAAGAACTGGAGCTACCACATTTACTGTTAGTGCTTTTGCATTTGAAGAAGCAACGAATGGTGAAAAAGTATTTCAACCCTATTTTAAGTTTGCTGATAGTTCGATTACTTTAGATATAAATCAAACTGCTAAAGGACAAACTGGTGTTACTTGTACTACTTCTGCTAATTATTGGACTGATACTTACGTAGGTAAACGTATTCGTTATCATGGGACAGAATTATTAATTACCGGATTTACAAGTGCTACTGTTGTTACTGCAACATTAAAAGGTGATGTATCTATAGAGCTAGATGAAGATCCTTTGAAAACCACACAAGGATCTGGATTGGTCGAAGTAACTATGGTAGCTCATGGGTTTGCAACTGGTGCATCTATTACTATAAGTGGAGCAGAAGATATATTTGATACAGATGGTGCTGGGTTAGCAACTGCTAATCTTAATGGCACATTTAGTATTACAGTTACAGACAATAATCATTTTACATATACTGCTGGTTCATCTGATACAGCAACAGAATCAGTAGATGGTGGTGGTGTAAATGTAAAGATTAGTGGGCATCCACCAACCAAAAAATGGGATGAGCAAGTTGTATGTGATGTTAATGGGTTTCCACAGACTGTTTGTTTCCATGAACAAAGATTATATTTTGGTGGGACAAGTGGATTACCAGATGGCATACAAGGTAGTAATATTGGAAACTTTTTTAAATTTGATGTAGGTATTGCTGAAGATGACGAATCAATACAAATACAAATAGCATCTGACCAGATTAATGAGATTAGGCATTTAGTATCTGGTAAGAATTTACAGATACTAACAAGCACAGGTGAGTTTTATTTAAGACCACCAGTATCACGACCTGTTACACCAACAGATATTCGTATTGTCAATCAATCTATGTTTGGTTCACAAGCTAAGGCAAAACCTAGACAGTTTGATAATGCAACAATTTTTATACAAAACAATGGCAAAGTAGCTCGTGAGTATTTGTATAGTGAATCTGGGGAAGAGTATTCTACTAATAGTATATCCTTACTTTCTAGTCATTTAATTAGTAACCCAGTAGATTCTGGGAAACTTTCATCTGTCCCAGATAGAACAGAACAATTTTATTTCTTAGTTAATGATGATGGTACTATGGCAGTATTCTTATCACAAAGAAATGAGAAGATTGCTGGATGGATGCAATGGAATACAGATGGTAATTATGAATCAGTATGTTGTACGACAACTGATATATACACATCTGTTAATAGAACTATCAATGGTTCTACTAAGTATTGTTTAGAACAATATGCAGATCATGCTTTTGATTTGCCTACTGATTACACTACAACTAAAACTATATCTGGTAGTTATCAACCACATGGCTCACCACTTACTGATGGATCATTCTCTTCTACAACTACATTTGTTGCTGATGGTTTTACTAACGCACCTAGTATTGGTGAAACATTCCAGTTTGCTGGTAGTGGTACAGTCTTTACTATTAATAGTGTAACAGCTACAGGAGGAAGTGGAGAATATACAATTGTTATTAACACAGCATCATCCCAATCAGATGGGGTTGCTTTGCAGTTTGTAACAAGTAAAGTATTTAGTGGCTTAACAACACATATAGCTAAAACAGTTCATGCAACTTCTGGGACTAATGAAGCAAGTGCAGTATATTATTATGGGAATGGTGTTGTTAGTAGTGGTGGTGTTGTGTCATTTGATACTCCAGCTAGTGCTGTAGATATTGGGTTAGACTTTACTGTAGAAGTTGATACATTTAGTCCAGATGCATCTGCAACAAAAGGACAGCTAACTGGATTACCAAGAAAAATTGCTAAGATAATACTTGAACTATCTTCTACTTATAATGTAACTGTAAATTCTAATGATGTTGTATTAACTACAGCTTCTATTAACACATCAGATGGCTTAGACAGTTTTACTGGTAAAAAAGAAATTTATCCTTTAGGTTATAGTACAGAACCTAATCTCGAGATTAGGCAATCAGCACCATTACCTATGAGGGTACTTGGGATTACTACGGAGGTATATTATTAATGAATTTATTAGGTTTCCTTTCTCCATACTTAGGTTTGGCAAGTCTATTTGTGCAAGGGGCTGGTACGTTAATGTCAGTACAAGCACAACAACGTGCTGGTGAATTTGAAAAACAAAGATTAGTTATGATTGAACAGCAATACAAAGAACAAGCAGAATCTAATTCTTTGGAAGCTGAAGAAAATGCAAGACAAAGAAGAAAAGAATATTTAAACAATATTTCTGAAAATAGAGCTTTGATGGCACAGAGTGGTATATCATTAGATTCTCCTAGTTATCGTGCATTTTTAAATAGTAACCTTGATACATACAGAAATGATATAAATAGTATTTCTTTGCAAGGATTAGAAACAAGATTAAATAGTTTAAGAAATGCACAGCAAACTAGATTACAAGCAAAAGCACAAAAATTAGAAACTAAATCAGCAACTACTGAAACTATTACTCGTGGACTTATGACTGGTTTTAAAACAATTAAAGAGTTTGATATATAATGGCTTTAAAAAAACTAAAAAGAGAAGAAAGTTTTGTTTCAAGAATAGCAGTAAATAAAGGTGCTGGTTTAAGTTCTTTGGCAACAGCAGAACGAAATCGTGCCGCAAGAACAACTGCGATTGTAGAAGATTTTGCAAAAGATACTTTACAAGAAATTCAAAGAGAGCAACAAATTACAGCTCGTGATCTAGCTTCTACTTACATACCAAATCCAAAATCTACAGTAGTACAATATGAATACAATGGCAATCTTTATAGAAGCACTATTAACACATTTGAAAAACCAGAATTACCAGATGCAATTAATACAAGAACTGGAGCGGATTTATACAAAAGATTAGCAACAGAAAAGTATAACAAAAGATTGCTACAAGAAGTACAAATAATTAGTGATAAAGCTAAAAAAGAATCTGTGGCTAATATGATTGATGGTCAAGGTTATCAAGATGCTGTTGCTATTGCATTACAACCTTTTTTAGATACTCTTGAAGGTTCAGAAAAAGAACTAGCATTAAGTTATGCAAAAACATATTTAGATTCTTCTTCAGTTGATGTTGAATTGTCTTACGATGCTAATCAAAGAGAAGTTAATTTTTTAACTCTTCAAATTGAAATAGAGAAAGATTTACCTGTATTACTAAACAAGGCTATAGATAGTGCGATTAGTGATGGAGAGTTTTTGTTAGATTGGACCACTACATATAATTTTGCCAAAGCATATGAATCAATAATATCTCCAAAAAATAAACCAAAATACAGTGAATACTTAGAACGTATTGAAGGTGCAAAAGTATATCGTGATTTATTTTTAGATATACCATTGGCAGTAAAAAATAATGTTAATCCTACAGATAATGAGCAAATAATAAATTTTCAAATAACTCAAAAAAATTTAACAACTTTAGAACAACTTGCACGTTTTGATAGCACACAAACATCTGGAAAATTTATAAATAAACTTGGAGAAGAAGTAACAATTACTAGAGAACAATTACTTAATGCTTTTGGTTCTGATGCAATTAGACTGAATAAACTTTCGCAAAGTATAAGTACTTTTGTAATTGAAGCTAGTGCTATTGGAACACAAATAACTAAACAACGTAATAATTATAGTGCTGGTGTTGATGTTGCATATGGTTCTGCATACAACGATTTGAATAGTGACACACGTAAAGATATAAATACAATAGTAGGAATATTTGATGGAGTAAAAACAAAGTTGAACTTAGAGGATGATGACACTTTTACTTACGAATCAATAAATAATATAGATGTTCGCACAAAAGATGGCATAGATCTAGTAAAAAGTATTATTGCCAACCCTAAAAAAAGAGCAGTAATAAATGAAATATTAAGAGTAAGTAATTATGAGCTAATGCCAAGTATTTTTCGAGACTCTTTTAATGCTTTAGTGCTTGATCCTAATAATAAAAATGCACAAGATTTAGTTCTTAGTATTTTTACCCCAGAAAATGGGATTGTTTTTGGAGGTAGTTTTGATCCACAAGATGATCGTAATTTATATTACTTATCATTAGCATTAGATGGTGTATTAGATAGCACTATAGGTGTTACAGTAAATCAAGGACATGAAGCAGTCCATCAGAATAGATTAAAAAATTATCTTGAGTACATAAAAACTTTAGATCAAATAGTTACACCAGCTTCTACTGATTTAGCAGGTGATGTGATTAGTGATTTTATAGCAGATACAGATGGTATTTTGGATCTTGTTGTAAATGTAATTGATGATCCAACATTTTATGAGAGTTTACAAAAATCTAATCCAGATATATTTAAAGCTATTAATGTCCAAGATTCTGCTTTAGGAGACTTCTTAAAAGTAAAAGATCAAGATGTCTTAGGTGATAGTTTTAGAGGTGTGGGTTTTTCAGAAAATAGAAATGTTGGTGCTATCAATGCCAAGGAACAATTTGAAGCAATACTTGATAATAATGACACTAGTGTTATTGATGCTATGTCTTTTCTTAATATTGAAAGTCAAGCAAGGTTTGTTTTACCATCTATTAAAACAGAAAAAGAAATGAGAGATGTGTTAAATAAAATTGTATTAGAAGAATTTAAAAGAAATAGATTTGGTATATCTTCTATAGCTTCACCATATACATTTGACATTGGTATTAATTCAGATGTTCAAGGATCATTAAATTTAATAGCTGGGGGTGGGCCAGAAGCTATTTTTACAAATAATATTGAGTTAGTTAATTTTAAAAAATATGTAGCTAAACAAATTACAGATAACCCTGTAATACTACAAATGATTGCTAACCAAAAAAACTTATTAGATGCTAATCAAGATTTAGATTATGAGAGTATAGGAGAAGAATTTAAATTATACCAAACAGATTATAGCCCAACTGTTTATACTATAAGACCATACGATAGCGAGTTTGGTTATCAAACTGATTTAGTTGGTGATGATGGAAATGTTATAAGAATACAACTTAATCAACCATTAATTACAGCTATTAAACAAGCAACATTTACTGATTTAACTAAGGAGTAACATGGCAAAAGAAGTACAACAGATATTTCAATCACAAAATTTTAAAGATAGTGATCTTGGTGATTTGTATATATTTAACAAAGAAAAAGAAAAAGACCTTAATGAGATAGTACAAAAACGTAAAGATAAAATAAAGTTTGAAGGTCGTGAGATAACTGACTTTGAAATTTACGATATAGCAAAGAACCATGATGTAAATTACAATAGTGAGTTCCATAATGGCCCACAAAGATATTTTGATTTTGGCGGCTCTACCTTTATGGAAGATGTATCAGATTATTACGAGTTAAGTTATCTTGGACAAATATATAATGATATAAAAGCTAATGGTATTGCAGGTTTGGGAGAGCCAAATTTAAATTTTAATCCATATAAATCAGAAAAGTTTATTGGCTATGAAGAGTATGCTGATAAATTTATTGATGTTATTAATGAAAATCATATGGATAGAATTATTAATAAGATTAATTACAACAATACACTCCGGAATAGAATTAACAATTCAGAAAGATGGTTTTGGCCAGCATTTCTATCTGGTGTATTAGATCCAATAAATTTAATATCTATACATCCAGCACTACGTGGTGCAAAAACTTTTAAACAAAGATTTAAACGTGGTGGAGCGGCTATAACTGGTCTTATAGCACCAACAGAAGCAATAAGATACAATCTTGATCCGACTGCTACTAAAACAGAAGTTGGATTAGCACTTGGAACGTCTTACCTTATTGGTGGTTTATTAACTGGTGCAGTAGGTCGTGGTGTTGGTACTGTTGTAGATGACACAGAGTTTACACAACTTACAAATGGCAAAACATTTCAAGAATTAAGTGATAATTATAATATTGCACATGAGTTTCATGGTGCAAAAGGTGCAGATTATGATTGGGATTATAATATTCGTCAAGATGTACCAAATATTAATACACAAGAAGTACCAAGAATGAAAGGTAAAAGACAAGCCGCAAAAATTATAGGAGAAACTGCCAAGGAAAGACCAAAACTAATTTTGGATATGGATATCATTAGAAAGAAATGGGAAAGATCTCCTAAAAGATTTAAATCTGTAGTAGGTAGTCTTGCTAATTTTAAAAAAATTGAAATTAAAAAAGCTGTAGATCGTGATTATTTAGGAGTACAACGTAAAGCAGAAGAAACACAATTTCAATACGATAGAAGATTAGATCAATTAGCTTTAGATTCTTTTTTTGCAAATAAAGCAGATAGAAGAACTGAAACTGGTATGGTTGGTAGATGGATTGAACGTATTACTAACTATGGTTTAATATTAAATGATAAAACAGTAAAAAGTTCTGGTGTTAGAAACTATCTTATTGATTCTATGTTTTCTATAAGTGGTGATTATGCAACAAGATCAATATCCGCTAGAGCTGGTCGTGCATTTAATGGCTCTATTGCACTAGATGTTAAAATAAATCATGATAAATATGTAAGGCAAATGAATAGTATATTAGATGACAGCTATGTTGCTTTTTCACGAGAGATAGGTGGTACAGATCCTAATGCACAACAATTAAAAGTTTTAACATATAACTTACCAAAACAGCTAAAAAGAGTTACTGGAGAATTTGATAGATTTGTTAATAGATTTACAACACACCCACAAGATAATAGACGTATGTCTTTTGGTAGACACAAAGAGATGATTACACAAGCTATAATAGATGATGATCTATATGAAGATTTACCATCACCATTACTTAAAAATGCTGTAGATAAATTACGTGATATATTTGCTCATTATAATTTAGAAAATAAAAAATATGGTTTGTATGCAACACCAGAAGCAGTACAAGGTAGATTGATAAGATTAAAATCTTATCAAGATCAACTGACTGATATAGTAAATCAAAATAAAAATTTAAATACACCAGCAAGTAAAATAAAAATTAAGGTAGCTCAAGAAACATTAGCTGATGTAAAAGAGAAAGTTAATATTGTAAAAAAAATTAATGAAAGCAAAAATTATTTACAAAAAACAGATGCATTTACACCAGATGCACGTAATTACATACCTTTACTATTTGATAAACATGCAATTATAGAAAATAAAGAAGCATTTGTAAGTTGGTTAGCTGGTAAATTTGCTGATCCAAGGTATCAAAAGTTTGAAATTAATATTAGGACTGGTGAAACAAAAGCATTTGACACATCTGCAGAAGCTAGGAGAAAGAGAGCAGAAAATTTTACAGAAAAACTTATAGCAGAAGATGCAGATGACTTTGATGGTATTCTAGGTAAAGCTAAAGATAGAAGTGGCAAGTATGTTTATGGACTTTCTCCATTTCAAAGACGAACATTAAACTTAGATGCAAAAGAATTTTTAAAAGATACTAATGGTATAGCAGATTTTATACATACTGATATTGAATATTTAATGCGACAGTATATACAGAGAATATCAACATCTATAGAAACTACAAAAAGATTTGGTGATCCACATTTAGAAGGATTTAATATTGAAACTAAGATACTTTTTATAAGAGACGAAATTAGTAATCAAAATGATGTAGATAGTATGAATCGTGTACTTGGTTTATTAAATGCTGAAAAAGGTAAATTATCTGGTACATTATCGCTAGAAGATCCTGCAAGTTTTAATAAAAGAGTTGCTGGTGCATTACGTGATTGGGGTTCATTGGCTATGATGGGTAAGGTTGTAATTAGTGCAACAGTAGATATTGCAAGACCTATTATGGTAAATGGTATTCGTAAAACATTTGGTACTGGATTAGGTACTTTTATGAAAAACAATGAAGCATATTTTCAATCAGTACAAAATTTAAGATATATGGGTGTTGCTCTTGAAGTTACTATGGGAATGGCACGTAAAAGATTTATTGAAGATGGTGGACAAGTTGGAGTTGGTACTGGTAAACTAGCAAGATGGTTTGATAAACAAGCTAATAGATTACATAATTTTCAAGCACCTTTTTATACATTAAATGGTCTTACTCCTTGGACACAGATGATGAAAGATTTTCAAGGTGTAATATCTTCCCATAGAATAATTGAAGATTCTAGAAAATGGACAACTGGTAATTTAACGAATCAAGATCAATTAAGATTAATTTCATTAGGCATTGATAAAAGAACTGCTGATGTAATAGCTAAAGCACCAGTAGAAGATTTTGATGGATTGTTTACAGCTAATGCAGATAATTGGGGAACAATAGCTGGTGGTGATAATGCCGCTAGAAAATTTAAAGAAGCATTAGTTGCAGATATAAATAGAACTATTATAACACCATCACCAGCAGATCAATTAAGTATGATGCATGGTGTAATAAAAATTACAGATCCTAAAAAATTAAAATTATTTGAAAACAATTTCTTTGCAGATAAATTAGGTTATCGTACAACTGAATATGGTGGTCAATTTAATAATGCATTTATGGCATTACCCTTTCAATTTATGTCTTGGGGTTATGCCGCTAATCGTAAAATACTTGTTTCTGGGTTGCAAGGTAGAGAACAAAATATTATGATGGGTGTAGTTGCTATGGTAAGTATGGGTATGATGGCAGATGCTATGAAAAATTATAATGCATGGAAAAATAAAACACGTAGAGAACAGTTAATACGTGGCATTGAAATGTCTGGTGTTTTGGGTTTATTTGGTGATATGAACTTTATATTAGAAAATTTATCACAAGGTTATAGCGGACAAATGGTAGGGTTACGTGCTTTAGCTGGTGTACGTGGTAGATTTGGTGATGCAAATGCTGTTGATGCAACTGGTGAATTAGTTGGAGCTGGTCCTTCATTGCTTCTTGACACTCTTTATGCATTTGGTGGGGAAGATAGTACATTTAGTGAAAGACGTAGTGCTGTTAGAAGATTAATACCCTTGCAAAATTTATGGTATTGGGATAATACTTTTAAGAGTATGTATAATAAAGCAACAAATACATTAAAACCAGAGGAACAAATAAATGACAATAGTTAGTGCTAAAAATACACCACGTAATACATACACAGCTACATCTAGTCAAACAGCTTTCACTATAGGCTTTGAGTTCTTTGCTGTTGCAGATGTAAAAGTATCTAAGAATGGCACATTAATGACTTATAATGCTAGTCCTAGTACTAATGTTACTTATAAAATTACTGGTACAGCTTCTTCTTCTGATGATGCTTATGAATTTGGTGCTGGTGGTACAGTTACTTTTGGTGCTGGATTAGCCGCAGACGATATTGTTGTTATAGTAAGAGATATAGCAGTAGAGAGAACAACAGATTTTACACCATCTGGTGCTTTTGATATTACTACACTTAACACACAGCTAGACACTATCATCAGCATGGTCGCTGACACACAACAGCAGACTGATCGTAGTGTCAAATTACTAGATACTGATACTGTATCTGCTACTGTAACATTACCAGCTAAAACAACCAGGGCCTCTAAGGTGGCTTCATTTGATTCTGATGGTAATTTAGAAACAACGATAACTAGCACAGGATTAAGTGCATTAAATGATGTTACTTCAGAAATAGGATTGCTTGGAACTTCAGCTAACGTTACTGCTATGGGATTGCTAGGGACAAGTGCAGTTGTAGCTGATATGGCTTTGCTAGGAACTTCTGCTGTAGTTGCTGATATGGCTATTCTTGCTACGTCAGATGTTGTAGCAGATATGGCAATTCTTGCTACGTCAGATATAGTAAGTGATCTTAATACACTTGCAACTAGCGACATTGTAAGTGATATAAATATACTTGCTACGTCAGATATTGTCAGCGATTTAAATACACTTGCTACTTCTGCAATCGTAACTGATCTATCAATACTTGCAACTAGTGATATAGTTTCTGATATAAATGTACTTGCAAGTAGTGATATCGTATCAGACCTCAATACCCTTGCCACTTCAGACTTTGTATCAGACTTAAATACTCTTGCTAGTAGTACAGTCGTGGCTAACATAGCGACTGTTGCTAGTAATGTAGCTGGTGTAAATAGTTTTGCGGCTAGGTATCGAGTAGGTAGCTCTGACCCTGGTTCTGATAATGATGCTGGTGATTTAGCATACAACACAACAAGTAACACACTTAAATTCTTTGATGGTAGTTCTTACAATGCTATTGCTACAACATTTTCTATAGATGCGGCAAGTGATACAACATTAACATCTCCAGCAGATGGTGCATTGTTATTGTATGATACAGGCACATCTAAGTTTATTGATAACGTAGTATCTGGTGATGCTACACTTGCTGATACTGGTGCATTGACCATAGCAAATGATGCAGTTACTTATGCAAAAATACAAAATGTATCAGCATCAGATAGGATATTAGGTAGAGATAGTTCTGGTGCTGGAGCCATTGAGGAGATAACACCAGCTAATCTAAGAACAATGATTAATGTTGCAGATGGTGCAAATGCATATACACATCCTAATCATAGTGGTGAAGTAACATCGACAGCAGATGGTGCAACTGTGATTGCAGATAATATTGTTGATGAAGCGAATTTAAAAGTATCTAATGCACCTGTGAATGGATATATGTTGACTGCTCAAAGTGGGGATACAGGTGGGTTAACGTGGGCTGCAGCTCCAGGTGCTTCTTCCTATATAGGAAAGAACGTACAAGTGTTTACCTCCACAGGCACATTTACAGTTCCGACAAGTGTAACGGCATTTAAAGTGACTGTTATTGGTGGTGGTGGTGCAGGGGAAAAAGTAACAGCCGCATCGAAAAAAGCTCGTGGTGGTGGTGCAGGTGGGTGTGCGATTGAATGGCTCACATCTCAAACACCAGGTGCTTCTATTGCAGTAACCATTGGAGCAGGTGGTACAGCAGGTGGAGATGCAACCGCAGGCGATGGAGGTACTTCTTCTTTCGCTAGTTTATGCTCTGCTACAGGCGGACAAGGGGGAGATACCAATTCAGGTAGTCCTAGCTCTGGCGATCAAGAAATCGGTCATACAGGCGGTGCAGGAAGTGGTGGCACATTTAACTTTGATGGTGGACATGGAGGGACAAACGTCCGCATAGGCTCTAATTATTTTGGCGGCAATGGTGGTTATCCATATCCAATGTCAAATCATATTGCTGGAGCGGCACAATTCCAAGGACCATTTAGCGATTTATTGGGTGATACAGGAAGCCTAGGTCATTTTGTTGGTGCATATTCTGATGGTCAAGAAGTCAAAGTGTTAGCTTACAAACAAGATTTTGCCATGCCACAAGTGTTAGGCGGTCGTGCAGGTAAGGGTAGTCAAGATGCCGCAGGAGCTGCTGGTGCTGGTTATGGCACAGGTGGTGGGGGTGCAGCAGCAGAATCATCAGGGACAAAAAATGGTGGTGCAGGTGCGGCAGGCGTATGCATTGTAGAATGGTAATAAGGATATAAAACATGACAAAAAAAGCATTAATTAGTCCAAGTGAGGTTCGTTATGGTAACGCAGGTCGAACCCAATCAGGATATCGGATTGCACAGATAACAGATACAGAGTTTGCCGTTGGTGGTAATTTATTTTGGATTGATTGTCCTGATAATACTACAACAAGACACTACTATGATCCAGATGATTCAGGTTTAAAAATAATTTATGTTAAACCTTTATCTGAAATTGAGGGAGGAGGATAAATTGTACTTTGAAGCAATAGACTATAACCCATTACATGTCTTAGATAGGAACTATCACCCATGTCCCATGATGAAATTACATTACGATATTTAGCGGAAAAGCTAGAGCATATTCATAAAGACGTAGAGAAAAATAGCTTAGATATTGAAGGTCTAAAATTGAATATGTCATTTGGAAAAGGTGCAGTCAAGACTGTGTTCTGGATTGGCAGTATTGTGGCAATACTAGTCGGATTAACGAGGTTAATATAATGTTTTTATCACTACTACCTACTGTATTAAAAACAGGTTTAGATGTATTTGGCAACCACCAGAAGAGTAAGGTCGCAATGTCGCAGGCAAAACTGTTACATGCAGAGAAGATGGCTACTGGTGAAATAGAATATCAACAAGCTATTATGACTAATCAAAATCAAGGATGGAAAGATGAGTTTGTTCTTGTGCTGATAAGCATACCAATTTTATTATTGGCATACTCTGTATTTACAGATGATCCAGACATAAGAGCCAAGCTCGATATATTCTTTGACTACTTCTCGAACATGCCTTTCTGGTATCAAGGATTATTTGTTGGTGTTGTTGGTAGTATTTATGGATTAAAAGGTATAGACTTGTTAAAGAAAAAATAAGGACTTGCATTTCGTGAATAAAGTTTATAACATAAAAAGACTTCTCCCTGTTGTAGCAAGAGGAATGGTTCTCATTTTTCTGTTCCTCTTGCTAATTAATCCTACAATTGCAGATGATAATAATAATGTAAGTGGTGATAACACACTTATATCTGGTGGATATACTTCAAGTTCATCTACTACTTATGAATCTGGTAGTGATAGCAACAGTACATCTACTACTACTAATACAACTAACAGTAAATCATATCCGAATGTTTCAACTGCTTCCGCTCCACCCAGTAGTTCAGGCATAGATGTTTGCCACTTAGGTAGTTCTTTAGGACTACAATCAAGTGTGTTCGGATTCAGTTCTAGCTCTTCTGTTATTGATGAGAACTGTGTAAGAATAAAGTTAGCTCGTGAGTTAGCAACAGTACATCAGATGAAGGTAGCTGGTATTGCTGTACTATGTCAAGACCCTATTGTGTTTAAAGCTATGATGTCAGCTGGGACGCCATGTCCATTTGAAGGCAAGATTGGTAACAAAGCACAAAGGCTATGGGATAAGTACCCTGATTTAAGACCTGATGTGATTGAACACAAA
>TARA_R110001583_G_scaffold189689_1_pt1 | contig 26146 bp, 17 predicted proteins | sample TARA_R110001583 | Tara Oceans TARA_R110001583 (sample SAMEA4398432) | marine metagenome | biome: Polar Biome; feature: [MES] marine water layer (ENVO:01000295) within the mesopelagic zone...; material: water (ENVO:00002006), including particulate matter (ENVO:01000060) such... | reverse complement strand
AACTGAAGCCGAACTACAGGAGTTAACCACACTATGATTGATGCCCTTGTTTACATTCCCAGTTTCAGCAACCTAGTGGCGTACTTTAATGATGAAGCGCCTGAGCGCCTGCTACTAGATGAGGATGGCAATATGGTGACGCCACCCGTCATTGCCGGGTTTTCTCGCACCCCTGCGGTTATTAATGGCGATAAAGTGATGGCCTACGCCCGCTTTCGCGATGAAGAAGCTGATGTTTGGCGGGGTACCCCGGGGGTGGAGGTATTATCTGAGGCCCTGTTCGAGGGCGTCGGTACCGGCGCCAAGGTGTATCAACAGGTGCTGGATGATCCCGAGGCGCTGGCTAAGTATGAGAGCGTTTACGATCGTTTTGTCCCCGAGGAGGATCCGGAGACGGGGGACGTGGTGATCGTGGAGCGGGTTAACTTTGGTGTGATGGCGGGGGCTTGATCATAGTGCTGTTGTCAGGATGCCGCGTTAGCGGTTTTTTTGTGCCTGAAAGGTGGACATATTGAAAATCCAACATAGCGCCTTTCGTGGCGAGCTACCAATTCTGAACGCGCGGCTACTGCCAGAAAATAACGCCCAGCGGGCGCGAAACGTTTACCTCAAGCGCGGCACGCTCAAGCCTGAGCGCGCTCCCTTGATTGTCGAGTCGCTTAGCGCGGTGGCGAACCCTTCCACGCTTTACCGCTACCCCAGTGGCAACAATGGGCAAGGCTTCTGGATGACGTGGGGCATGGGCCGCAACGTTCATGTGGTGAAGTCGCCGTTAGCCAATGACGACTTCTCCCGCGTGTACTGGACCGGTGACGGCCCGCCTAAAATGGGGGGTATCAGCGATATTACGAGCGGCACGCCACCGTATCCCGGCAGCAGCTACCGATTAGGCATACCCGCGCCGAGCAGTGGGCCTAGCGCTTCTGCACCCAGCAATCGCGCGCCTGTTGAGCGCCCACCAACAACGCGTGAAACATCGTATGTGGTTACGCTGATCTCCCGCTTTGACGAAGAGGGGCTGCCCAGTGCACCCAGCAACATTATCGAACGCTGGGATATGATCAGTGACGCTCCGGTCGGTGGCGAGGTGAAGTTGGCATTGCCGAGCGTGCCCAGCGGTGACCATGACATCGTGACGAAGCGTATTTATCGCTCGGAGTCAGGGCGCATATACCAGTTTGTCGCGAATGTGGACGCGTCTGCTAGTGAGTACGTCGACAGCATCATCAGTGCTCAGTTAGGGCGCGCTTTACCTTCTATCGAGCGGGATATGCCCGATGCTCGGCTAAAAGGTTTAACGGCGCTTCCAGGCGGCATACTGGCGGGTTTCTTCGACAACACGCTTTGCTTTAGCGAGGCGTACTTGCCCCACGCTTGGCCGGTGGCCTACCAACTGGCGTTCAAAGACAACATTGTCGCCATCGGTGCCACATCGTCAGGCCTGATCGTTGCCACACAGGGACAGCCCTACCTTGTCAGTGGTGCCAGCCCTGAAGCTATGTCGCCGATGCAATTGGACGTTGACCAGCCCTGTATATCAGCACGGTCGCTGGTGGATATGGGCGAGTACGTTATCTACGCAGGCCATGAGGGGCTAGTCGCTGCCGGTGGTCGTGATGCCCGCGTAGTGACTGCCGAGGTGTTTACCAAAGACCAATGGCAAGCGCTGAACCCCAGCACAATACACGCGTATCGCTACGATGGACGTTACCTTGCGTTCTATAACGGCGGTTGCATGGTGTTTACGCCGGGTGAAGGCGTGGAATTTTTCGACATCAATGCGAGTGGTGGTTATTACGATATTGCGGCAGGCACGCTCTACATTATCCAGAACAGTGCTATTAAGGCATGGGGGCAGGGCGGGCCGATGACGTATACCTGGCGATCCCGCTTACATGAAGTGCCCCCAGGAAGCGCAGGCTTTACCTGCGGCAAGTTGATCGCCTCCCATTACCCTGCTCGTCTCATCATTCGCGCAGACGGAAACCAAGTGCTGGATGCTCAAGTTTCCAATTCGGGAATGTTTCGGCTTCCGGCGGGCTACACCTTGTGCCGCGACTGGGAAGTCGAGATTCAAAGCAGCAACGAAGTACAGTCCATTCAGATCGCGACCTCCCCCAGCGAATTGATTTAACCCTTTCAGGCTCACCGTGAGGTGCCCATGAACCGACGCCGTCGGACATTACCGCCTGTGCCGCCGAAGGCACCGAGCGAGCTACGCCCCCTGATTGCTGCCATGACAGAGATTTTGGAAACCGGCGAAGGCGTGAGGGGCGACCCACTAGACCGCAAGGTAACATTGCGTGACCTGCTGGATAGCGGCATTGGTCAGTTAAAGCCGGGAATGCGTCCAGGCCAAGATGGAAATTTAGATTCTGGTGCACTGCCACCAGCGCCGGATTTAAGCATACCGCCAGCGCCTGCCAATTTTGACGCCCAAGGCGGCTTCTACGGCATGATCAATCTAAGCTGGACTATCCCTGGCCAGCAGTACCGTAATCACGCGTACACCAATATTTTTCGCAGCGAAGAAGATAACTTTGCCAATGCGGAGGTGATTGGCCGTGAAGCGGGCGGTTTCTATACCGACTACGTGCGCGATGATGCGGTTGATCCTGACGACCCAACAAAGCTAAAGGGTTACTACTACTGGATCACATTCACGTCTGTTGCTGATATTGAGGGGCCGCCAAACAGCCCGAACGGCACTTATGCGGCGCCGCTGGCAGATCTTGGTTACGTCATTGAGCTGCTAACTGGCGAGATCGACGCGGACGTATTAGCACAGTCGTTACGTGAAGAAATCGAAAAGATACCGGCGCTTGAGTCTAACATCGAGCGGCTTGATCCGATTGAAACAGCGATTGAGCGCATCCCAGCCATTGAAGCGGAGTTGCGTGGACCGGAGTCACTAGACGGAACAGTTGCTAATCGTATTGCAGCAGAGCGTGATGCCCGCATCCAGGCAATAGACGACGAACGGGCCGAACGTGTTGATTCACTGCTAGCGGAACAGCAGGCGCGGGAAGACGCGATTAGTTTTGTGTCTCAGGCGTCACAAGGTGCCATCCAAGCCGAAGTCCAAAACCGCGTGGCGGCGGTTGCTGCTGAACGCGATGCGCGCGTAGCAGCGTTGCAGGCAGAGCAGGGTGTGCGCGCGGCGGCAATCACGTCTGTTGAGCAGCAGCTAGTGGATGGTGACACAGCGCTTGCCAGCCAACTCACGACGCTAACCGGTGTCGTGGACGGTAATAGCGCGGATATTAGCAGTGAACAGCAGGCGCGCGTGTCAGGCGATGAAGCCTTGGCGTCAGACATCACGACGCTACAAATTCAGGCAGGCGACAACGAAGCGGCGATTATTAACGAATCCCAGGCCCGCATCGAGAACGATGCGCTTCGTGCTTCGCAGTTAGCGGTGATTGCCGCAACGTACAACGCCAACACAGCGTCGATTTACAGTCTGGAAGAGATTCGCATAGGTGACCGTGAAGCGACAGCGACGCGGATCAATGGGCTAGAAGTTCAGGTCGAAGATAACGAAGCCTCTATTTTCCAAGAGCAAATTGCACGCGCGAATGCTGACTCAGCGCTGGCGTCGCAGCTCAGTATTTTGTCAGCAAAGATCGACGCGCTGCCGACGTTCGCAAACGGCTTTGAATCAGGACTTGAGTTCGACAGTTGGGTAGCGGCCAGTGGGCATAGCATTGTTGCCGAAATTAACGACGCGTTTTCGGGTGACCAGTCAGCGCTCATTAGCTCAACGGCTAGCAGCGTAGCAACGGGAACAACACCGTTTGCAGTATCGGCACGGATTCCCAATGGTACGGCAGACGCATTTGCCGGTCGTCGTGTTCGCTTAGGTATTGCGGCACGCGCCGTTTCAGGTGGAAGCGTTGAGTTTGCCATTGGCTACGCGACAAGCAACGGATGGTTCTCAGGCTGGCACCGGCTTGAGCCTGCGGCGGGCTGGGGAATTTTCGACGCGCAGATCGAAGTACCCGAAGTTTCTAACGAAGACCATTATGTGGTGATTTGGGGCGATACGTCAGGTGGCGGCGGTAGTGTAGAAGTTGACCGTTTGCTGGTTGATGTAGCCGATAACGAAATACCCGAAATTACCGCGCAGATTGAAACGTTGCAGCAGGCTATTGCCGACAATCAGCAGTCGATGGCGACGCAGTTCAATGCGTTAAACTCCCAATTCGACACATCTATCGCCACCGTTAATGGCGAGCTAACCGCGCTTTCTACGGCTGATGAGGCGTTAGCGTCGAATATCCAAACGCTGCAAGCCGAGATCGACAATAACGCAGTGGCTATTGTTGATGAACAAACAATACGAGCGACGGAAACTGATGCTCTTGCTCAGCAGCTAAACGCTGTGGATGCGCGCGTCGATCAATCCAGGGCGCTAATTACCAGCGAAGCTCAGTCGCGTGCTGACGAAGACAGCGCACTCGCACAGCAGATTAATACTGTTGATGCCCGTGTGGACGATTCACGCTCGCTGATTGTGAGTGAGCAGCAAGCGCGAGTGGATGGTGATTCGGCGTTGGCGAGCGATATTAAGACGCTAACGGCGGTTACTGGTGACCTCGCGGCAGACATTCAGAACGAAAGCACAGTTCGAGCCACTGCCGATGAAGCGCTTGCCGAAGACGTTACCGATCTATGGGCGGGAGTAGGCGAGAACGAAGCGCGTATCACTGACGAGGCTCGCGTGCGGGCTACCGAAGATGATCTTCTTGCCGCTGTTCAGCGGGTTATTTCGGCATCGCGGGGTACGGCCGCCGCGACGTTCTATAGCCTGGATGAAGTACGGTTGTCGGATAGCGCGGCTACCGCGCTACGCATCGACGGCGTTGAAGTGCAGCTAGGCGATGCGTTCTCTGCTATTGAGCTAGAGCAGAGCTTGCGCGCGTCAGAAGACCAAGCGCTGGCAACGCAAATTACCACGGCGGTTGCCGAGTTAGATGGTGATATTTCGACACTACAGCAGACACTTAGTACCGAGGTGACGCGGCTAGATGGTCGTGTTGATGCAGCGGCGCAATTGCTAACCGCTGTGCAATCTGACATTAACGGCCAAATCGCGACGGTGCAGCAGAATTTTAATACCGAAGTTAGCCGTATCGATGACGATTTGAACGCTAACGCCCAAGCGATCACTGATGTACAAAGTGCGACGGATGATGCGCTAGCCGGCGTGCAACAAGATTTTAATACCGAGGTTTTGCGTCTCGATGGCCGCGTGGATGCGACGGCGCAAGCAGTGACGGAAGTTCGCTCCGACCTTGAGGGTGACGTGGCCGGTGTTCAGCAGAGCCTCAACACTAACGTGAACCGGTTAGACGGGCGCATTGACTCCACCGCCCAGTCAATCAACACGGTGCAATCACAGCTGTCAGGCGACATTTCGACCGTTCAGCAAAACCTTACGACGAACGTTAATCGTATTGATGGCGAGCTTGATACTAACGCCCAAGCAATTACGGATGTACAAAGCGCTACAGATAGCGCACTAGCGGGCGTTCAGCAGGATTTTAATACGGAAATAGCCCGTGTTGATGATGCTATCGACGCTAATGCCAACGCCATTACAGAAGCGCGCTCCGATCTAGGCAGTGATATCGCCACCGTGCAACAAAGCCTGACAACGAACGTGTCCCGCTTAGATGGGGATATAGAGAACAACGCCCAAGCGATCACAACGGCACAATCCCAGCTTGACGGACAAATATCGTCAGTTCAGCAAAACCTAAGTAGTGAGATTAACCGCGTAGATGGCGAGATTGAGGCAACGGCTCAGCTGATCCAGAGCGTTCAAACTGACTTGGGCGATGGATTGAACGCTGTTGAAATTAGGGCAATCACTAACTCCGGCGGTGTTATTTCTAACGGTCAGTTTGCTACTGGCGATTTTACTGGTTGGGAGAACGTATGGGACAGGGTCTCGGTAGTTGAAAAAGACGAAAACTCTGCCTATTCAGCGAGAAGGGAAGCCCCTAGCCAGTATGTGGCCTTTTGGCGTGACGAGGGGTGGGAAGAAAATCGAGTAATGATGCAAGGGTATATGCCTGTGGTGGAAGGAGAGTCTTACTCTTTCAAATACTCATTTGCTTCAGGTGCCCCGTCGGCGTCTATCCCTTTACGGCTTAACGTCTGGTGGTACGACAAAGATGGCGGTTACTTACGTAACCAGTACGTTGACACACGAACCGTTACTAGCAATTCGTGGCAAACAGCACCTGTGGCGACCGTTATTGCTCCAGAAAATGCAGCAACGGCGAGAGTTTATTTCCAACGGGTTAGCGGCGGTTCGGGTGCGTTGTTCCTAGCCAATGTGGTCGGTCATCGTACCGATATGGTTGCTGGTTCGCTTTACACTGCCAAAGTGCAGAGTGGCGGTTTGATTGGCGGCTTTGGTATTCACAACGATGGTGCCGAAGTGGACGCTGGCTTTGACGTAGACCGCTTCTGGATAGGCCGCACCGATAGCGATAAGCGAAAGCCGTTCATCATTGACGGTGATGTTGTGTATATGAACACCGCCATGATCCGCAAAGGCTCCATCCAGGAAGGCCAGCTGGGCCCAATCACCATAGGCAAGCTGCGCCTCGATGATGGAACGCCAGTTACCACTGTAGGAGGTTTGATACGTGCTGATGCCATTGATGCAGATAATTTAAGCGTGGCTGAGGCTGCGACATTTTATGGTTTTGCCTCCTCAGCCAACTGGCCTAACTCTGGATGGGCATTAAACCCTAACGGTGACTTTGGTCTTAAATCAGCTGGCACCGGGGGAAGAGTTGAGCAAAATGGTGATGGCATGAGCGTTTATGATCAGAGTAGCCGCCTGAGAGTGAGGGTTGGACGGCTATGAGCTTTGGCTTTGAGATATACGGCCCCGGCGGCCAGCTATGGTTAAGTAGCAATGATTTAACGGTTCGCACCGTGGGCTCGTTTAGGCTCTATGGCACCAGTGGCAATATTTACAATGCTGCCATTAACCCAAACGCTACTTATTCCCTCGCCTTCACCCACTACTACACCGGTGATATCGCCTATCAAGTAGGCCCTGAGTACATGGATGCCGTCGATAACATGCCCGCAAGCGGGGTGTCTCCTCCCAGGATAACAGTGACGTTTTACCCAGGCCGCGCTTACTGGCAGAGCTCTTATGATCTTGCGGGCTATGCGTACTTATCAATTTTCTCAACAGGATGAGTCATGGCCTACGGCATCGATATACGAAACAGCAATGGTCGCGTTCTGATTGATGGCCAAAATCAAAACTATTTTCTGATTCTAAGAAGGGCAATCACGGTAACGTTTAACCGGAAGCCGGACAATATTGAGAATGGTTGGTTTCCAAAAACGGTATTTTTTCCAAGCGCTATTACTACGCAAATACCGCCTTACTTGTGCCTCAGGCATACCGGCGGGCGACCCATTGGCATCACTAAGCTCATAGGCTCACCAGGCAATTGGCGGGGGTTTGATGCTTGCACCAACTTTACTGGCAACTCGGATAGATTAACGTCCTCGGTTACTAGCAGCATTGAATACGAAGTGTATATCAATGCCCAGAATGCTATTGGTGCTGCCATCGCGGCGGGGTATTGGTTCGATGCCACGCACGGTATTATCGTGAACGATGCAGGCGGTGGCCGAGTTTTTGACTCCCGTTTAATCAATCAGGCCATTATCAGTACCGGTCGAGTGAACACCGGAATATCTGAGTTTGAAGCGCGAGAAAACCGACTCGATCTTAACTCCTACGATTATTTTGCAGCGCGGGAGGGCGCGGTTGTATTGTCACTGTCAAGCAGCACGATGATTGATTTTTACCCGCTGATGGCTGTGTACGGTCGACAACATAAGATGCGCCCCTTTTTGGTGGGCAACACCGTACAGCTACATTTTGTTTGGCGACATCGTCGTTTCAGCGAAGCAGTGGGTTTCTATGGCTCACACACCGATATTAATCCAGGCTATATGTTGACGCGCAGGCAGTCGTTCTAAGTGCTCAACTAACCCTGCTACAATAGCTCTTTAAACTGGCTCACCGTGAGGTGCCCATGCCACGTCAAAATGAAGCTGCGTTTCTACGCAGTGTGCTTTGCAATAACGAAGCGGCCGCAACCTATTGCGAGATGCTGTTTCGTATCTCACAAACCCTCGATGACCTGATCGATAAAGACAAGCCGGTCACCGATGCCGTGCTGATTCGCACCTTTTGGGAAGCGCTAATCGAGCTGCCCGCGAATTCCTTCTATCGTCAATACGAACCCTACCTTCGCCCACTCATGGCCAGCGCCTTACAAGACTGGCGCGATAGCGCGTGCCTGGAGCGCTCTGATAATCACCACTACAAAACCCTAGCCTTTGTTCTCCGTGACCAACTAACCGGCATGGTGTCCCAGTGTGCCTATTTGGTGGGTGGCTATGAGTGGATGAATAAAGTCAGCCTTTCTATTCGCGATCACTTCCACGAAGACACGCTGGAAGCGTACCTCAACGGGTTTGCTAAACCAGCAGAACCAGACAAAGAGGGAGTCGACTCATGAGCGGAGGCGGTGGTGGCGACAGCAAAGTTAAAGACACGCCCGAGCAACGCCAGCTTGCTCAGGTAGCCGCCGAAAAATGGAACTACGCCCAAGAGAACCTGGCACCGCTGGAAAACGCTTACATGGAATCCGTGGGCGACATGACCAGCGACGCCAATATGAGCTATATAGCGGGCCGCACGCTGCAAAGCCAGCAGCAAGCAGTCAGCGATGCTAGCGAGCAAGCGGGCATGCAGTTAGAGCAAGCAGGTATAGATCCTTCCAGTGGGCGGTTTCAAACGGCTATGAGCGATATTGCCCTCGGCGGTGCCAGTGCCGGTGGTGAAACCTTGGGCCGCGCTCAATTTGAGCAGGAGAATCAACAGATTCTGGGGCTGCAAAACATCGTGGCCATCGGTCAAGGGGAGAGCGGGCAGGCACAGGCAGGGCTTTCCGGTGTTGCGGAGCAGTCAGCGCAAGACGCACGGCAGACCACCGCCAACCGCTTTAACCGCAAAAGTGCAAACCTGCAGTTGCTTGGCCAGGTCGCCGGTGCCGGTACTGCTAGCTATATGAATCAGCCCAGCCAACCGCAAGGGCTAAATCTCTATAACCAAGTAAACACAGGCGGGGTGTAGGCGATGCAATATCAACCCACGCTAGGCCAAATCAATTACGCGCCGTCTGAAGTCGCTCAGCAACGCGTCGATCCAAATCAAGCTATGCGCGGTGACCAGGGCGCTTCACAGCTTCTTGGCCAACTCAATCGCGCCCAGTGGAATGACTGGCTCAATCGTTTCTCACCCTACGTTGATGAGCTGGCGAATGTCGCTCAAGACAGCAGCGCGCCAGGGACAGCCGCCGCAAATGCCAGAAGTGCCGTTGGCTTGGCTTACGACAATAGCCAGCAGGGGCTTGACCAGCAGCGCCAAGGGTACGGCATCAACCAAACGCCCCAACAGCAAGCCGCCGAGCAAAGGCGCACCAGTATCGAGCGCAGCGCCTCCATGGTGAGCGCAGGCAATGAGGCGCGCATCTCTGCCCAAGACAGGCAAGACGCGATACTCGCTGGCGGTATGGGCCTCTCCAACATTCCTGACCGAGTGATGAACCAATGAGTTATGGATTACTAGGCCTTCGTCAGCAAATGGAAGGCGAGGCCATGCAAGGGTTAAGCGACCTCGCTGGCCAGCAGCGCCAAGCTGAAATGCAGGAAGATCAGATGCAGCAGGCGGAGAAAGCCCAGCAAATGCAGGCCGTTGGTACCGGTGCAGGGGTGGGCATGATGGCCGGTATGCAAGCGGGAAGCGTAGGTGGGCCTTGGGGCGCCGCTATAGGTGCGGGTATTGGCCTGCTAGCCAGCTCAATTTTCTAGGAGACGACCATGGCAGGACTTGATACACGCGGTTTGGCGAGCGGCTTCGCGCAAGGCTTTGGTCTCATGGATCAATTTCAGCGTGGGCAGAAAGCCGATGAGCGTGCCGATCAGCAAATGGGCATGCAGCAAGAGCGCATGGACATGCAGCGCGAACAGTTTAGCGACCAGCAAGAAGACGTGACCCGGCAGCGCGACATGGAAAACATTCAGTTCACGCTTGGCAAGATCGGGTCCGGCATGGAAGTGGGTGAAGACGAGCTGGAAACACTTCGTAAGTATCCCAAGTTTTGGTCGGCACTCGATCCCGAAACCGATAACTCGATTAACCAAGCTATGTCGATCATTGATCCAGATACCTCAGTGGATGCCAACGACCCCGAAAGCCTTTCGGCGCTCAATCAGATGTTTGGCGCCGAGATCAACCGCGGTGACGGTGGGCAAAAGCGCGTGGTCGGCATGTACCCAGCGCCTGACGGTGAAAACGTCGTGCTCGAGCTGGAGGTAACTGGCGAAGATGGCAGCACCTATCGAGCGCCGATGACCGAAGGCCGCGGCACCGCTGACGATGACCTGGTGAAGTATGTGCCCGTTGAGAAGCTGGTGGAGCAGGTGCAGGGCATGCGCATGCTACGTAATACGATGCGCTCTCCTGAGGCACAACAGCGCGCCTCGCAAGTACTAAGCCTGTTGCGCGGTGACAGCAACGAGCAGTGGGAACAAGTAGAAGGCCCGGGCGGCTCGATCCTTCAGCGCAATACAAGAACCGGTGAAACTAAGCAAGTGATTGGCAGGGCGCCGCAAGCAAGAGGCAGCAGCGGCAGCGCACCTAGCCGTATCCAAGAGGCTCAGGAGCTGGTGAATCGGGAGGTTTACCCCACGTTTGCCGAAGCCTATGAGGCAGTGCGTGCGCGTGCAGGACAGGGGCAGCAAACCGACACCAAATACATAGATTTTGTGAGCGAAGAAATCAACCGTGTTGATGAGCGCCTTGATTCCTACTCCCTCTCTGAAGAAGAGCGAGAGGAGCTTCAGTCTCGGCGCGAGCAACTGGCCCAGGAGCTAGACACCGCTTCACGCCAAGCGTTTAACCGACCGCAGCAGTCGCAGCCAGCGCCCGAGCCTAGCGCGGGAGCCCCAGAAGTTGGCACTGTTGAGGATGGCTACGAATTTCTAGGCGGCGATCCCGCCAACCCGGACAACTGGAGGGCTCGTTGATGGCAGCGCCTTGGGAGAAGTACCAGCAAAACCAGCAGTCAGCCCCTGCCGCGCCCTCTAAGCCTTGGGAGCGCTATGCCAAGCCAGAAGCGCCGACTGCAAGCGAGCAGCCTGCTGAGCAGGCAAGCCAGCCGGTTGAGCCTACTGGTCTAGCGATGGAGCGTGAGTCACCACTAGAGCAGCCTTCCCAGCAGTCCGAGCCGACGCCAGAGGGGATTCGTGCCAGTGATTTTGGGCGCGAGGCCTTGGAAGGTGGCGTAAGCGGTACCGGGTTTGCTGTAGGCGGCGCGGGTGACTTCCTTTCATGGGGTGGCGACCTGGTCGAATCAGGGCTACGCAAGCTTGGTCTGGGCGAGCTAGTTGATAAAGGCGATGCCGCGCTTGGCAACATGGCGCCCAGTGACGCCTTTCAAGCGTTTGAAGGCTGGATGCAGAAAGGCTCGGAACAGATTGATGCCAGCCAGACCGAGGCTTTCCGCGAAACAATGAAGAACAGCACCCCGGATGGTGACCTGTTCAAGCCGAGCACTTGGTCGTTTGGTGATGACCCGAGTGCAACGGGTTATGCCGCGCAAATGGCTGGGCTCATTGGCCAGTTTGCGCCGCAAGCCGCCACTATGCTGGCCGGTACGCCGCAGCGCGTCGCGGTGGCGATGACGCTCATGGGTGGCACGCAAGCAGGCGGCTCGCAGGCCAGCGAAGCCGAAGAGCGCGTAATGGGTATGGACAAGGCACAGCTTAGCGAAGCCTCTACCTTGTACAGCGATCTCCGTGAGCAAGGCATGAAGCACGAGGACGCGCAGCAGCAGACGGCCAAAACAGCAGGCGCGGCAGCGTTTCTGGGGGGTGCCCCGGTGGGTGCGGCTGGCGGTGCAGTGACAAGCTATGTGCTTGGCCCTATGCAGCGAGCCATTGGCGGCGGAATGGTAGGTCGTGCCGTGGACAGTGTTGGCTTGCAAGCCCCTGCGGAGGCGCTGCAAGAAGTCAGCGAAACGATGATGGCCCGCGCCAATACCAACCGCGCAGTTGGCGGCAACCAAGATATAAGCGAAGGCACGTTTGGCGATGCCGCGCTAGGCGGTATGTTTGGCGGCGGGCTTGGCCTTGCAGGCGCCGCCGCTGGTGGCCGGAATGCTACGCCCGAGCGCACACCTGCAGATGCGGTTAGAGAGCGCACGCCCGAGGACATTGCCGCGATCAGGGAGCAATACGACGCACAGCCAAGCCAGGCCGCGCCTCAGGAAGCAGAGGCAGCCCCAGACGTAGCCATGCAAGCCTCAGGTCTAGATATGGAGGGGCAGCGTCAGGCACAGCAACGCTGGGAGGACGCTTGGCGTGAGCAGGCCGCGCAAGACGGTATTGCCGATTACGACCCTAATGCTGATCTTCCCGATACCACTATTACGATTAATGGCGACGACGCAGCGCAAACAGATGGCTTGGCGCTGCAGGACTCGGTTGCGCAAATTGAAAAAGCCGCTAGCGAGACAAACACCGAGCCTACCCCGGCTCAAGCAGAGGCCGGTAACTATCGAAAGGGGCGCGTAAGACTAAACGGCTTTGATATTGCTATTGAGAACCCCAAAGGCTCGACACGTCGCGGTACCGCGCCCGATGGTACCGAGTGGGAAAGCAATATGGCGCACCACTACGGCGACATCAAAGGCACGAAGGCTGCTGACGGCGATAACCTGGATGTATTTGTAGGCGAAAACCCTAGTTCCCAGCGGGCTTACGTGGTTGATCAAATCAACCCTGACGGCAGCTTTGATGAGCATAAGGTGCTGCTTGGCTTTGATTCTTTAGAGCAGGCGCGAAAAGGCTATTTAGATAATTACGAGGATGGCTGGCAAGGCTTGGGCGATATTTCTGAAACGCCCGTTGAAAACCTGAAACAGTGGGTTAGTGAAGGCGCCATGGAGCTGCCTTTCGGTAATGTGCCTACAGCCAATAGGGAGGCGGCAGAAGAAGCGACTCCCGCTATTGCGCCCGACCAGCCGTCAGAAAACCCCGACCGCATAACGCCTAAGCGCGTGCCGGTGGCTGATATTCAAGTTGACCCGGAAGCCTACCAGTTCCGCACCAACGTCAACCAAGACGGCGTTGATTCGCGCCTGGAAGGCGTCGAGAAGTGGGACGACTTGCGCGCGGGCAATCTGGTGCTTCACGAGCGCCTAGACGGCACGCTGTACGCTGCCGACGGCCACCACCGCATTAACCTTGCCCGCAAGCTTGAGCAGCCCGATGTTAACGCGCTCGTACTGCGTGAGGCTGATGGCGTGACCGTGGAAGATGCCCGCATCGAAGCAGCCACTGCCAATATCGCAGCAGGCAACGCTTCAGCGATTGATGCCGCCAAGGTTTTCCGTAATACCGATGCCAAGCCTTCCGAGGCAATAAGCCGCTTTGATCTTCCGCGCAAGTCGCTTGTTGTGCGCGATGGCATCGACATTGCCAAGCTGGCCAACGAGCCGTTTGGCGCAGTGCTTAACGGGGTAGTGACCGAGAAAGACGGTGCCACCATTGGTCGTGCGTTTGATGATCCCGACCAACAGATGGCTGCTATCGATGTATTCCAGCGCGTGAAGCCGACCAACGACAATCAGCGCGCGCTCCTGGCTAACGAGGTGCGCCAGGCGGGATTTGCAGAAAGCCAAGGCGAGCAGGGTGGCCTGTTTGGTGACGATCCAGCCGAATCATTAATTGGCGAGCGCGTTCGCGTGATGGATAGCTTGCGCCAAACGCTAGTGCGCGACCGTCGCTTATTCGCTACGCTTAATGATAACGCTCAGACCGCCGAGCAGGCAGGCAACCGCATTGCTAAGGAGCGCAACGATGCCCTGCAAGATGCCTCTGCCGAAGCCGTCGCGCTGTTGGAGCGAGCAACTACCACGCCGGAAATTAACCAGCAGATTAACGATGCCGCGCGACGCGTAAAAGAGGGCGAAACCCTCGCCAGCGTGACCCGCGAACTCAAGGAGACATTGCTTAATGGCCCTGACGCAGCAGCAGCGCAACAACCACGTACACCAGCACCTAGCAGCCGACCGGCTGATCAAGCAGGGCAAGACGCTGGAAGAAGTGGACAAGTACCTGGCGGAGACGACGCACGAGCAGCGGGTGCACGCCAACAACGAGTGGGCGATGACGCAGGGCAGCAACAAGCAGGCGTAACCCTTAAGTCCGATGGCACTCCATTCCAGACTCGCCGTGCAGTCGAGCTATCCAAGCGATTCCGAGACACGCCTAACGCCCAGCCCATCGAAGTAGATGGCGGCTGGGGCTTCAGTGTCGGCGAGCAGTCCGAGCCGGAGCCATTGCTAAACACGTACACCGAAGCCGAGCTTGCTGAGCAAGAGCGTGCGCGCCAAGAATCTGAGGCCGATGACCAGGCCAATAATCGTGAGCAAGAGCAGCGCGCCCAGGCAGACCGTGACGCCGATGACTTTGTATTAAGTGGCAGCAACCGACCCAACGATATTGCTGAGTCGCGCGGGCAAAATGATATTTTCGGGTCTCAGCCTGCCCCGCAAGCCGCTACGCCTAAGCCTCGCAAGCCGCGAAAGCCCGCAGAGCTGACGCCTCGCCAGCAGCGCGCCAGTGATGCGTTTGGCGGCGCCATGGCTGGCGACAACATAACCCTGAATCAAGATGTAGGGTACGCCCGGGCTGGCAGTGTCTATAAGGTAAATTCCATTGGCAAAGATGGAAGCCTGGATGTCACCAATGTAGAAACCAGCAGCTCCACAGTCATAAGCCAAGGGGAGTGGGTAGGAGCTTATCGCAGAGCCAATGCGGCGCTCGCCGACGTGGCGAGCAAAGCTGCGCCTGAGGAGGCGGCACAGCCGCAAAGCAGCTGGGGTGATAGCAATACTCTGGTCAGCCGTGACCGCGCCGACGAGATACGCGAACGGTTGCGCGCCAAGCTAGGCCAGCTTAATAGCGGTATCGATCCCGAAATGCTATCGCTGGGTACCGAGCTGGCAGCTTTTCACCTGGAAGCAGGTGCACGCCGCTTTAATGATTTTGCTCGCACTATGGCCCGCGACTTAGGCACCAACGTGGAGCAAATACGTCCCTACCTACGTGCTTGGTACAATGGTGGCCGTGACATGATGGAAGATAGCGGTCTGGACATTGAAGGTATGGATGATCCTAGCGCAGTGCGCCAGGCGCTTAACGCACTAACCAATGAGGGCGACGCCGATGTACCAAGTACCAGCCAGCGTGCTGAATCAGATACTGGAATCCCAGCCGCTGAAAACAACGTGGGCAGAGACGCTGTTCGCGATGAATCAGGACGAGCTCAACGAGGCGATGGAGGAGCAGGCGAAGGCACTGGAAGCGAGCGGAGTGGCCGACCCGGTCGCACTGGCGTATCTGAAGATAGCGCCCGTGCTAGCAGAGCAGGAGGCGATAACCGCGTTCATCGAGCAAACGGGGAATATGGCGCTAAGAGCGAGCCTGCCGGACGTAACAACGCCGGACGAAGCGACAATGGTAATGACGGAAGAGCACCGACTGACGCCCGAGCAAGCCGAGCAGTTACACGACATGCTAAAAAGACTCTCAATGCAGTAAGCCAGTCAGCGCCTAAGGCTATCACTGAAAACGATGTTGTCCCTGCATCGCTGGACAGCATTGCCGAAACGTTGCCGCAGCTCCTCAAGGTGCAGCAGGAAGACGTAGCATTTGCAGAGCGTCGTTTTTTTGAAGCCAATGGCCGTGGCGTATTATTTGCCAACGGCACCGGTACCGGCAAGACCTACTCTGGCCTAGGCATTGCCAAGCGCCACGCGCTAATGGGCCGCTCCAATATTTTGATTGTGGTGCCTAGCGACAAGATTGCGCGCGACTGGATGGCGGCCGGCGAGAACGTCGATTTAAGCATTAAACAGCTGCGCGACACCCGCGATAATGGCGGCGAGGGCGCTGTTATTACTACTTATGCCAACTTCAGGCAGAACAATAGCCTGGCTGAGCGTGAGTGGGATTTGATCATGGCCGACGAGGCCCACAACCTACTGCAGCGCGACGAATTCCAAGAGACCGGCGCGCTCTCTACGCTGCGAGCGCTCACTGGCTACCCTGGGTCATCGCGGCGTTTAGCCGAAATGCAGCGCCCTGATTTGGTTGAACAGCTAGAAACGCTGAGAGCGCAGTCAGAGGCTGCCCGCGTGCAGGCTCTCGATAGCGGTCGTGGTGAAGATGCCAACAGAGAGGCGCAGCTATCAGAGGCGCGTAAAAAGGCATCCGATGAGCTGGCTCAACTGGCCCGCGAGATTGAAGATTCCCAGGCGCAGAAATGGGAGGCACGCGGCACGCGCGCCGCCTTCCTTTCGGCGACACCGTTTGCCTATCGCAAATCGGTAGAGTGGGCTAACGGCTATTTGTTTGACTATGCCGAAGGCCAGCCAGAGCAAGAGCGTGTTCGCGGCTATAACGAAGGCGACGCTCGCGAAAGCTTCTTCATGCAGAACTTTGGCTACCAGATGCGCTACAACAAGTTAAACGCACCTGGGGCAGAGGTTGATATTGGCTTAATGGAGCGCGAGTTTAACGAAAAGCTGAAGCGTGAAGGCGCTATGCGCGCACGGATGCTAGAGGTAGATCAGGACTATGATCGCCGCTTCCAGCTGGTGGCCGACGGTATCGGTACCCGCATTGATGAAGGCCTGGAGTGGCTGCAAGATCGCGCCCGCACCGCGCGTGATAAGGCGCGGGAAGGCGATGACGCCGCTCAAGCGGAAGCGTCTGCCTGGGACGAGCTCTCCGAGCGAATCAGCAAGCGCTTCAGCTATCTCAATCGCGCCTACCTACTGGAGTCCATCAAAGCCAAGCATGCAATCCCATACATTGAGCAGCACTTAAAGCAGGGCCGCAAAGTCGTGGTATTCCACGACTACAACCAAGGCGGTGGCTTCCACCCTTTTCGGCCTATGGCGGGCGAGGGCGACTCCAGTATTTTTAAACGCTTCAAGGCAGAGCGGCCCGACCTCTATAACCTCGACCTTTCTGGCCTGCCTTCTCCTCGCGATGCGCTAAACAAAGCCTTTGGCGATAGGCTAGTGGAGTTTAACGGCACAATTGGTAAGGCTGAGCGCTCCAAAAACGTTGAACGGTTTAACCGAGATGGTAGCGGTGTTGATGTCATTGCGGTGCAGTCCGATGCGGGCGGCGCGGGCATCTCTCTCCACGATACCACTGGCAAGCATCAGCGAGTGCTATTGAACCTTGGGCTGCCGGTAAAACCTACGGCGGCTATCCAGATCGAAGGACGCATCTATCGTGTTGGCGTTCAGTCGGATGCCATTATGCGCTATATGAGCACCGGCCTTTCCATGGAGCGCTCCATGGTGGCCAGTAAGCTGGCAGAGCGCGCTGGTACCGCTGAAAACCTAGCGATGGGTAACTTGGCGCGCGCGCTGAAAGACAACATTATCGAAGCCTACCAAGATGCCGACAATTATCCTGCTGGCATGGAAGGCGAAGGGACCGGCGGCAAAAACAGCGACCGTACCGCTTCCGAAATGACCGACTTCGATCGATCCAAGTCGTTTTATTATGGCCAGCAAAAACGTAACGCTCGCAACAAATCCCGCGAAGGTAAGGACTACTTTGCAACGCCCGAGCCAGTCGGTCTCAAAATGGTGGAGTGGGCTGGCATTCGTGCGGGTGATGATGTGCTGGAACCGAGCGCAGGGCATGGCGCCATAGCGCGCTGGATACCGGAAACCGCGCAAACTCACTTAGTAGAGCCTTCTTATGAGCTCGCATCTCGCCTCCGGCTGGCCGCTGGCGATGCCCGGGTGTACGAGACCACGTTTGAAGATTTAGCTAAGTCAAACAAGTACGACAGCATTGTGATGAATCCACCGTTTGGGCTTGGCGGCTCAACGGCGATTGCGCATCTTGATCGCGCCTTTAAGAAACACCTGCGCCAAGGTGGCCGCGTGGTGGCATTGATCCCTACGGGCCCTGCCGCCAATAAGCGCTTTGATAAGTGGCTTGAGGAGACGGACGGCGTCAGCATGGCCGCTGACATCAAGCTGCCTGCTTCGACCTTTGAGCGCGCAGCGACCAGCGTGGCCACACGCATCGTCATACTCGATAAGCGCGCCGATGAGCAAGGTGGCGCGCCTAGTCGCTTAATCGACCTGAGTGATGCCGATACTATTAACGACCTGTTTGATCGCATCGAAGGCGTTGATATTGGGCGCGACCGTCCAGCTCCGCCAACCGACGGGCAAGTGGATACAGCTGCTGCAGAGCTAGCGGAGCAGGGCGCGGCGTTTGAGACGGCGCAAACCACGCACGCCAAAAAAGGCATTGAGTTATTTGTTGCCAAGATGAATGGGCGAGTGGAGCGCGACGCCTTTAACGCCCTGCGCGACCTGGCCAAAGCAAACGGCGGCTATTGGTCGAGCTATAAGCGTGACGGCGCCATTCCTGGCTTTCAGTTTGAGAGTGCCGAGCAGCGGCAGGCCTTTATTGATGCTGCTAGCGACTCTTCTCTTGGCCAGCGATATGCAGTTAATCCTCAGTCTGATCGACCTGAGACGCCTCCAGCGGCTGGCGATGTGGCGGCAGCGCTTGAGGGTATGAGCGAACAGCTGGGCGACTTCGAAGTGGTGGGTAGTACTACCGACCTACCACCAATGTCGTTGCTTAAAATGGCGCTGAATGGCGTCAACCCACTCGACGTGCGCGGCTTCTATGAAGGGAATCGCCTCTACGTTATCGCTGCAAATAACGATAACGTAGACCAGGCCGTCAAGACCGCTATCCATGAAGCTGTTGGCCATAAAGGGATTCGCGGCGTACTGGGCGAAGAGCTGACGCCGGTCATGCGTCAGCTTTATAACCGCCTGCCGCATAGCAAGATTGGCCGTCAAGCGCGTGATGAAGTGTTGCGTGACTACCCTTTCCTTGACCGCAATAATCCAGATGATCAGGTCACCATTGCTGAGGAAATGGTGGCCCACTTAATCGAGAAAGGGCACAGGCCAGCAGCATGGCAGCGCGCGGTTGCCAAAATCAAAGCGCTGCTACGCCGCCTTTTTCCAGCGATTCCGTGGACAACTACCGATGTGTTGGAGCTCGGGGAGAGGTCGCGCGACTACTTGCGCAGACTGCAGGCGGAAACAGACCAGGGCAACGCTGACAATATGACGTTTGCTATGCGTCGGCGCATCGACCAAAGCCGTGTGTCAGATGAGTTCCCCGACTTAGATGCCGACCAGGCTGAAGCGCTGGACATGATCGGGCCGCTGGGTGCGACAGGCTCGGCCATGGTGAAGGTTCGAGAAATCTGGGACCGCGCCGCGGTTAAGCTTCGCGCAGGCTTGGTAGATAAGTACGCCGCTCTGAAAGAGCTGGATGAAAAGGCGCTGGGGCGAGACTTTATTGAATCCAGCACAGCCTCCTCAAGCTGGGTGCTGGCTCGCATGGCACCGGCAGCGCAAGGCGCATTGCACACGCTCATCCATAACGGCCGCATTCGCCTCGATCCAGAGCAAAAGGTGATAGAGCTGCAAGAGGGTGAAAAAAATAGCCTGCATGAAGTGCTTGCCCAGTTAGGCGATTCTGCTGAGGTAAGCCGCTTTATGGGCTGGATCGCGGGCAACCGTGCCGAAAAGCTGCGCGAGCAAGGGCGTGAAAACTATTTTGAAGAGCGCCATATTCGCGGCTTGATGGAGCTCAACAACGGGCGTGCCAAAAACGGCGAAGCGCGCCGCACACTTTACCCTCGAGTATTTGAGGAGTTTCAGGCAATTCGTGACGACGTGCTGAGCATTGCTGAGCAGTCAGGCTTGCTACGTAAAGCGATGAGCGAGCCCGAGGCGGCGCTAACGATTGCGCGTCAGTACGGCGCCCCTGATACCTTGATCAACAAGCTGAAGCGCGCAGACGCGTCTCTACGCAATGATGCCGATGGCGACATGCTGGACAGCGCGCAGGCTATTTATGCGCAGGCACAGCAGGAGCTAGAGCAGTGGCTCGATAGTCATGTTAACGACACGGCGCAGCCTGACGCGCTCAATACGCCTGAACAGCAGCTCGACAACATAATGCAGGAATGGGAGTCGCTCACTCGCGACCAGCGCGAAATATGGGCCGAAGAGTTCTACGTGCCTTTCTATCGTGTGCTGGATGAGAACACGCATGATGTCCAGGGCCCGGCATCGACGGCAGGCCTCACTCGTCAGCGCGCCTACCAGCGGCTAAAAGGTGCGGATATGCGTATCGGTGACCTGCTGGAAAACACGCTGATGAATTATCACCACCTGCTATCTGCGTCTCTGAAAAACCAAGCGGCCATACAGGCGATTGAAAATGCAGAGGCGGTTGGCATTGCTGGCGAGGTAAGTGAGGCGAAACGTGATCCAAAGACCTCTACCTTTGTTCTTCGCGACGGCAAACAAGTGTTTTACGAAATCAGCGATGACTTGGTTTATAAAGCGCTGGTTAACATGACTGACGCAGGCATGAAGGCAGTGATGGACAGCTCAGGCCTGAAGGCAATGCGCTGGTTTAAGCGGCTGCTGACCAACATGGTCACTGTCACGCCTGAGTTTGTGGCAGCGAACACCATTCGGGATTCTCTGCAATCCGCCGCAGTGACGCCCGCGGGCTTGAATCCGCTATGGAACGCGGTGCGGGGTGCTGGGTATTACGCCAATAAGCGCAACCGAGCGCAGATGATTGCCAGCGGCGGCTCCTTTAACTTCGGCCACCTTTACGGCGACCGCAGCGACGAGCTTAAGGCTCAGCTTAACCGCAACCTTCGGCGCGCCAAGGTGATTAACGATCCTGGCGCCGCGCTTCAGGCCGGCAAGTTCCTGTGGCGGCGTTGGAATGAGGCTACCGAGTTTGCCGAGAACATTAACCGCGCCAAGGTGTATCAAGCCAATCTTGATAGAGGGAAGCTCTATGCCGCTTTCCAGTCTCGAGACCTGATGGACTTCTCGAATCACGGCAGCTGGTTTATGACGCGGTTTCTAATTGATACGGTGCCGTTCCTCAACGCGCGTATTCAGGGTCTGGATAAGCTATACCGTGATGGATTTAAGCCAACGCTACTAACCGCTTTTGGTAAAGGTGACGATTCGGACAAGGTGCGCGCCAAGCGCTTCTCTATCGTGACCGGTGCCCTGATGGTGGCGTCTATCGGCCTACTGATGCACAACAACGATGACGAAGACTACCAGGCGTTACCTGAATGGCAGAAGGATACCTATTGGTACATTCGCAACGGCGATGACGTTTACTTCATTCCCAAGCCTTTTGAAGTGGGTGCCATTTCCACCATGGCCGAGCGCGTCACGCAGCAGTTTATTGACGACACGGCAGGCGGCGATCTGTTCAAAGAGCGCTTATGGCACATGATCAGCCAAACGTTCAGCTTCAGCCCGGTACCGCAAGCTGCCGCACCACTGCTGGATATCTACGCGAACCGCGACCCCTTCCGTGATCGACCGATTGAGCCGTACTGGGATCAGCAGCTTTCCCCCAGCTTGCGCTTCCGCTCTAGCACCACCATGCCTGCACGCTGGATGTCGGGAAGCCTTGAGGGTGTCGTTGGCAATGACAGCATGCTGGCACTCTCACCGCTGCAAATTGATTATTTGGTAAACGGCTATTTGGGCAGTGTCGGCGGATACGCGTCTGGAATCGCTGACACGTTTTGGCGCCGTGCCAATGGGCAGAAAGCGCCTAGCAGTCGCTGGACAGAGTCGCGGCCTATCCGTCGCTTCTATCGCGACATGGAGACGCCCGCATATTCGACGCGCTACATGGATGTGTTTTATGAAGGTCTGAAGGAAGCCGACCGGGTTTATTCAGACTTGCGTAAAATGGAGGAGATGGGGGCAATCGAAGAGGCGAGGGAGCTTGCTCAGAACAAGGGCGACTTGCTCCGGCTGCGTAAGCAGCTTCAGGATGCGCGCGGCGACCTATCCGACATTAACAAGCGGATGGATCAAGTGCGTCAAAGTGAAGAGATGGATCCTGATTACAAGCGCCGTGAGCTTGAGAGACTTCGTACTGTGCGCAACCGAATCACCGAAGCGCTGGGAAGGGAGGTAGAGCAGCGGCGTATGGCTAACGACGCCTAAAGGCATAAATGCCCATGGCGATAGCCAAACCAAAAAGGAGAGAGTGATGGTTGACCAGAAGGCCAGCCATCAGAAAAAAGGCAGGGATGCCAACCCAGCTAACGGTCAGCCACATGCCGATGCCACCATTCAGTTGGGTCATAACTAGACCGCCAAACATCAGCAACGTGACACCAATACCTAAAAGGCTACCTAGTTCCATGGTGCGCTCCAGCAATGTTTTAATCAATTTACATGCCGCTAATAATTACTGCGAGGCCCTAATGGTGGCGCTTCAATCACAGTTCAAACCTTCTCGCGGTTCTGCCTGTCTCCGCGCCTTGATCGCGCGCCCTGCGCCAAACACCTTCCTGAATCATATCAGTGCGGCGCAACAGGAACAGGGTAGAGCCTGCTGTCATCACATCGCTACTGTTCAGCCCCAATGGTTTGCACCTACCACTATAAAGATAGCCCCGATAAAGAACGTGATACTCGATCACGAAGTTCATGGGAAAGCCTTTGCGAAGATTCTTCCAGCCGCGACGTTCAAGCGCTTTCCGCCATAGCGTTGCGCGGTATTTACTGGCCTCGGTTTCTGCGCTCATCAGCTAGCTCGTCCAGGCGCTCGGTAAACTCAGGCTTAGGCATGGTGACGCCGGTCAGTTCTTCCAAGCGTGCAGCAGCTTCAAGACACACGCGGTGACTTGGACTTGAGCGCAAGCCAGCAATCAGTTCTTCATCAGTTAATTTGCGGCGGAAGTAGTCGGCGGGGGATTCCATGGCAGGCTCCTGATAATTTTTTCAGGATAGCAGGAGGGCGGCTATAGCCGGTAGCATAGGGTAACGGAAAGGCTTGGTATTGAGGTGGGAACAAAGCTAAAACACACGAGTATAACCGAGTATCATTATACTGCTGTATTCTAAGTTGCTGTTATATAGGGGAAAGTAGAGGCTAGTTCTCTGGTCTTGAAAACCGGCGTAGGTGAATAACCTACCCAGGGTTCGAATCCCTGTCCCTCCGCCAATTATTACGATTAAGCCGCTGATTTCAGCGGCTTTTTTGTGTCTGTAATTCAGTCAGACCATACCCTAGCCCATACTTTGGTTTTGGCTCTCATTGAGTAAAACTGAAATGTTTTGGGCGCTGTCTCACTTACTGCTGATTCTTTGTCATTTACCCTCGAACCATAGTTCAGTAAAAGTTTCATGTGTGCACGCTCGTGAGAGGTGACACCCTCTTTTCATTAAGATACTGTCTTCTTAAGAATTGTGAGAAATTTCGATAGTCCGATATCGACCCTGAGCGAACGTGTCGGGAAATGCAGCAGGCGTGCGAACTTTGGATATTCAGCCTAATGGAAATTTGTAATTATATCTATCAATGGCTTAGTGTAGATTTTTTAAGCTGCATTTGTCGGAGGAGCGTGCTGGCACGTTCCTCCATTTATAATATCAGCAGTCTAATACCTGTTAAGTTTCCCCTATGGCGCGAATTTTAGAAAAGAACCCACGCTTTCGATCAAAAGAAACCATTTGCCATGATCTAGCTCAGGTTCTCAATGCCGATTTTAGCTACGGGACCAAGTTCGCAGTCGTGTCTGAAATCACTTGGGTTTGGTCAGAGTTCGATGGAAAACACCAAGGCTGCAAGTATTGGTCGAGTGCGGCCTTGCGATCGGGGCTTCCGAACAAATACTTGGTGCATGAACATATTGTCCCAAAGAAGGTTATAGCCAACTCGCTCATGAATGAGGTCGAACGAACGCCAGAAAAGATTTATGAGTTCCTAGAGCGGTTTTGTATTGGAGTGGTTGTCACTAAAGATGAAGATACTTCCCTTAATTGCGTAGGTCTTCGGTCAAAAATGCCAGTGGACTGGGACAGAGAGGACCCTTGGGCACGGTACACGGCTGTAGGAATACAAGTAGAGAAGTTAGAAACTTAACAACACGCTCAAGCTCGTTCCGCGCTTCGCGCTCCACCGGACGCGGCTAACGCCGCGCCGCTTAGCTTAGACGTTAGGCCAAAACCAAATCCTAGGATTCCGAATGGAAAATCGTGTTCCGCTGCCGACTGACAACATCTACAAGTTCTATGCATTGTTTGGGCTTCTCCTGACCGTTTTCTCAATCGGTGCAATGCTTTATGTGAATAAGTCAACTAATGATTTGGCATTTGAAGTAGCAGTTGAATATGAAACGTTGAAAGCCGATCCAGTGCGCTCCGTGCCAGAAGAGGCGCGATTTTTGGTGTTAGACCGGAAGCTAGAAATTGCAACTATAAACAAGAGAACGTTTATGGTTTGTCTTGCGGTAATTCTCGCAGCTGGACTTGGGATGATGTGGTACGGATTCAAGAAATGGCACACTGAGGTTCAGCCGGTGCAAGATGAAATTGCACGCCTGACTCTAGAGAAGTTGAAGCGATAAGTTGGAGGAGGCATCGATGCCTAACCAATGCAGGCACGGCGACGCCCACTACATTGCGCCTTCGGCTCCATTCAGTGGGCGCGCATGCTGCAAGCGTTATAAGCTCAAGGAAGCATTGTGAGTAAGTCAAAGAAGATCATTGACAATCCAACAAGTGCAGAACTGTTAAAGCAGTTCGCGGCTTTTGAGAGCTTGGAAGCCCTTTACAAGGCTTTTCCATTTGCTCGTAGAATCTTCCCTAAAATGGGAGATGCCTTCAATGAATTCAATAAGATTAAAAAACAAGCAGAAATATTAGAAGCACCAGACCAGTTCAATGAACGTTTTGCGAATCTAGGTTGGATTGCATATGAATCCATGAACATGGAGGTGATGCAGAAAGCAATAAATATTTATGATTCTGAGGGGAAAGGTCCAGCGGAACAATTCCTGGCCGATTCGTATGGCGAAGAAACAATAAAGTGGGGAATATTAAGATTTAATGGAAATCGTGATTTTAGAAAAAGAGTAAGGCTCGCGGAGTTGGCTAGAGAGGATTATTTAGCTGGTAGGTATCATGCGTGTGTGCCGCTGTTGCTGAGCTTGCTGGATGGTCTCGTAAACGATGTGTCGAAGCATGTAGGTTTTTTTGCTGAAAACGTCGATTTGACAGCTTGGGATTGCATAGCAGCTCATGAGTCAGGCCTTCAAACACTAGCTTCAATTCTCACTAAAAGCAGAAATAAAACGAATGGAGACGCTATATCAATTCCATACAGAAACGGGATTCTTCATGGTCGCGAGTTAGCCTTTGATAACAAATTAGTGGCAGCAAAGTGCTGGGCTGCTCTCTTTGCAGCGAGAGACTGGGCTGGAGCACTTGATGATGGGAAAAAGGAGCCAAAACCAAAAGAAGAGATGAGCTGGAAACAGCTATTTAAGCAAATCTCTGAAACAAACCTTATGAAGAAATCCATTGAAGAATGGAAGCCGAGAGTATCTGAGGAAATTCCATATCTGCCATTTGAAGGGGATATTTCCCATCTGCCTGAAAATACACCTGAACATGCGGTGGCTGCCTTTTTAGATCATTGGTGCAATAAGCGGTTTGGCCTTATCGCTGATACCCTTTTATATTTTACCGATACCCCTAAGGGGAAAAAGGCTGGCATGGCACGGCAAGATTTTGGTAATCATGTACCGGTTTCGTTTAAAGTATTGGGTATAGATGACCAAGCTGCTGCCGTTACTCACGTAATAGCGGAGCTGTGTTTTGAAGTTGATGGTCAAGAAAAATTTAAAGAGGTTTCAGTGCGCGCAATATATCAAGACTTAGAGAATAATCCATCTGTCCGGTCTATGCCCAATGGACACTGGAGGATAGTTCAAAATTCTTTCTCTAACATCATATATGCGCCCAGCTTATAACAAGGCGCTGCTGTCGGAAAAAATTTCCGCTGCGCTCCAATTTTTCCGCAGAGTGCGGCGTTATGG
>TARA_R110001583_G_scaffold181477_1_pt1 | contig 26188 bp, 22 predicted proteins | sample TARA_R110001583 | Tara Oceans TARA_R110001583 (sample SAMEA4398432) | marine metagenome | biome: Polar Biome; feature: [MES] marine water layer (ENVO:01000295) within the mesopelagic zone...; material: water (ENVO:00002006), including particulate matter (ENVO:01000060) such... | reverse complement strand
TCTACCATATTGAGGGGGCCGCTTTTACGACTGGAGAACAGGATGGTCAGAACAGCCCCTTCGGCATGGAGATGCCAGCGCCTTGAAAGGTTTCTAGACTTTAAACATTAGTCGTTGTGCGAAGCATGCAGGCCTGATGTCGCTAATGTGTAGTGATCACGATTTGATCTGACAGTTACCCGTACCCGCTTTGAAGCATACGACTGTCAGGTCAAATTCAGCTGTTCAGTGTGGTGATTTGATTGCGATCAAGCTGAATAGCCACTGATCGGAGATTAGTGACTTCATGGGCGAGGGTTAAGTGATGCCGACTATCAACAGATGCTTGCAGGCGAATACTGACACGCTTCTCAGTAACCGCTTTCTGCGCTATCTCAGGGCAACGATTTTCGAGAACGTCTGGCGGTACTTTTCGATCAAGAGCGTCTCACCGCGCCGGAAAAGCGTGGAGAGAGGTACTTCTGTGGATATTGAAGAGTTACAGACATTTGTGGAAGTTGCTGAGGCTGGGGATCTCGTCGGCTGCAAGCTAGCTCAGTGTTTCCAAGTCGATCGTTAGCCAAAGGCTTTCCCGGCTTGAAACGGAACTTGGGACCCAACTTTTAGCACGAACCACTCGCGGCGCTGCGCTCACAGAAGCCGGAGTCACGCGCCGCGACTAATGCAGATAGAACTTGCGCCGAAATTGGTGTGGCCAGAGAAACGATCCTTCCCGCTGGTAACCTACGTGGTCGGTTGCCAATATCTGTGCAGCTATTTTATGCAACTCACTTCGCGCCTGTGGTCGCAGAAATGGCACGCCGTCACCCGCACCTTTCAACGGCTGCTGCGATAAGGGCTGCGCCGTTGTCGGCCTTGAAGCGCCTGGCCCTCATCATGACCTACCCTTGAGCCGGATGACTGGATGGGAGCAAGTGGCGTTGAAGCCTGCCTACGACGAGGAGTGGTACCACTATAAAGTTTTCGCCAGGTTTGCGGCGACAAGCCCGTTTCGCGTTTGAATACCCGGCAAAAGTGCGACTGGTCGCAAAAACCGTGACTCTGCGCTATCTCACTTAGGGAGCTCTCCGAACAAAGCATATATTGCCCTGCAGCCTCCACTCGTCTCGCAGCGACATACATCAGCGGAGGCATCCCCATCGTCTGTTTGAACAAGTGCGAAAAATAACTGGTGCTTAGGCTCAATAGCGAAGCGAGTTCTTTTGTTCGGATGCATTGACCGAGGTTCTGCTCTATGAAGTCGTCGATACGAGCAACTTGCCACTGGGCTAACCCACCCGTGACTCTGTGCTGCGGCTCGCTGTGACTATCAGCGGTAAGCAAGGTGATTGCCTGGCTCAGGTGCGTTGCAGCTGCGTCGGGATTGAGATGAATGGTTCTTTCCGTCTCCAATAACAGTGTCAGCATTAGCCTAGTCTGTCTCAAGCAGTCGGCCCTTCGGAATAGGTTTTATTTAATGGCTTTGAAATCGTCGATAACCCATCGGACTTAAAGTAGACATCGCCAGAGGTGTCGTTGCCTCTGGTTAGTACTATGCATGTTCAAATGTTCGTTTCGGTAGTAGTGGCCGATGATTAGCTTTGTCGCGCAAAGGGGAACGCTAATGAGGGATGTTGTTAGTTGGTCAGCAGGGCTATCGAGTTCTTGCGCATGACCCCGGGGCCATAGAAAGGTGGGGCAACACTGGATGGCAATAACATGGTTCTCTAATAAGGACGACCTTGTGTTCTTGGTATCTGAGTTTTTGCTGCGCCTGAACGGTCTTTGGGGGACGCTCATCACACACGCATCCAAATTGCGTGCCGTCATCCAATAATAAGCGTCGATTCTTTGTGATAGTGACAAGTCATTTCACAAATTTCATCGCGCTCGTCAAGGGTGAACAGCACTGTTATTCGCTGATGATCAAGCATGGCCTACTAGAATGAGGACTTATGATGGAAATCGGTATCGACAGTTTCGCGGCTATTTTCCCTGACCCGGTGACAGGGAAGCTTCCCTCAGCCACCGATCGCATGGCCGGTCTTCTCGAAGAGGTCGAAATCGCTGACCGGGTCGGGCTCGATGTATTCGGTATCGGCGAGCACCATCGCGCCGAATTTCTCGATTCCGCACCCGCGATCATTCTTGCTGCTGCCGCTGCCCGTACCGGTCATATCCGATTGACGAGTGCAGTAACTGTGTTGAGCGCCGCCGACCCCGTGAGGGTCTTCCAGGAGTTCGCCACCCTCGATCTGATTTCCAAAGGGCGGGCCGAAATCGTCGTCGGCCGAGGCTCTTTCGGCGAGGCGTTTCCCCTCTTTGGCCTCGACACGCGGGCTTATGATGAGCTCTTTGCTGAAAAGCTTGATCTGTTTCTGAAACTGGGCGAGACGACCAATATCACCTGGCATGGGCGTTATCGCCCAGCGCTTCGCGGAGAGGGTGTCTTTCCGCGCCCCCATCAGCCGAGATTGCCATTATGGGTTGGCGTTGGCGGCACACCGGAATCCTTCGTTCGGGCTGGCACACTTGGCCTTCCATTGATGGTCGCCATCATTGGCGGCAGTTTCGAGCGTTTCCGTCCGCTTGTTGATCTTTACCGAGAAGCGGGCATAAGGGCGGGTCATCCTCCCGAGAACTTAGTGGTAGGCGTCCACGCGATGGGGTTCGTCGGCGAAACAGATGCTGAAGCCAGAGACTCCTTCTTTCCCGGCTGGGCGCACCTGACCGGGACGATAGGGCGCGAGCGCAGGTGGCCTGCTCCTACACGCCACCAATTCGATGACATGGCGAGCCCCGAAGGTGCTTTCCTGATCGGCGACCCAAAAACAGTGGCAGCGAAAATGCTCAAGGTAAGCGAGACGCTCGGCGGCGTGTCTCGCATCACGTTCCAGATGAGTACCGCGGCGTTAGACACGGCGGCGATGAAGCGTTCTATCGAGCTCCTGGGTGCCGAAGTCGCGCCAATACTGCGGGCCGCCTATGAAACGCCTTGAACCTTATGGCCTGAGCGTTGACGGGCAAGAGCGATGTGCCGGAAATCGCTGCAACTCGCCGCAAGCGTTTGAGGACTTGGCGATGATCCGCGGCAATACCGAGATACCTAAGCCCGCCCCCTTTTTCAAGACGCGATCCACCAGTACTGGATAGGCACGGTAACTTCGCTATCCCTCATGCAGCCTGCTACAGGAGAATTCCACCATGACCAAAGCATCCGATCTGTTCATCCAGTGCCTAGAGGAAGAAGAGGTAGAGTATATTTTTGGGGTCCCTGGCGAGGAGAATCTCGATATGCTGGACAGCCTCAGCCGCTCGACCAAGATTCAACTGATCCTTACCCGGCACGAACAGGGGGCAGGCTTCATGGCCGCAACCTATGGCCGGCATACCGGCAAGACCGGGGTGTGCATGGCGACGCTAGGGCCGGGTGCGACCAATCTAGTCACCGCCGCCGCCTATGCGCAGCTTGGCGGTATGCCGATCCTGATGGTCACCGGGCAAAAGCCTATTAAGAAGTCGAAGCAAGGCCGCTTCCAGATCCTCGATGTAGTTGACATGATGAAGCCGCTGACCAAGTTTACTCATCAGCTCGCCAGCGCCGACAACATCCCCAGCCGGGTGCGTGAGGCGTTCCGGCTTGCCGAAGAGGAGAAACCCGGCGCGACGCATATCGAGTTTCCCGAGGACATCGCCGACGAGAAGACCGAGTCGATGCCGCTCAAACGCAGCCACACGCGACGGCCCAGTGCCGACGGGAAGTCGATCCGCGCTGCGGTGCATGCGCTTGAAAAAGCCAAATCACCGATCCTGGTGATCGGCGCAGGTGCCAACCGCACTATGACCTGCCGGATGCTGAACCAATTCATCGAGAAGACTGGCATTCCGTTCATTACCACTCAGCTCGGCAAGGGTGTGATAGACGAACGCCACCCCAAGTTTGTCGGCTGTGCGGCTCTGTCATCAGGCGACTTTGTCCACCGCGCGGTCGAGGCCGCCGACCTGATCGTTAATATCGGTCATGACGTGATCGAGAAACCGCCGTTTTTCATGCTGCCGGGCGGTACGCAGGTGATCCATATTTCGTCCAAGACCGCTGAGGTTGATCCAGTCTATTTTCCGCAGATCGAGGTTGTTGGCGACATCGCCAATGCGATCTGGCAGATCAAGCAGGACATCGTTCCCAATGGCGGCTGGACGTTCGACGCGATACTGGCGGCGCGCAAGCGCCAGGTCGAGCACACCGCGTCGATCTCGGGCGATGCACGCTTCCCTATCTTCCCACCATATCTGGTCGAACAGGTTCGCGGGGCGATGCCTGAAGACAGCATCATCTGCCTCGATAACGGGGTGTACAAGATCTGGTTTGCGCGCGACTATCCGGCTTACCGCCCTAATACAGTGCTACTCGATAATGCGCTCGCTACGATGGGCGCGGGCCTGCCTTCGGCCATGGCATCGGCGATGGTTTATCCCGATCGCAAGGTGATGGCGATCTGCGGCGATGGCGGCTTCATGATGAACAGCCAGGAAATGGAGACCGCCGTTCGCTTAAAGCTTAATCTCACCGTGCTGATCCTCAACGACAATAGCTTTGGCATGATTCGCTGGAAGCAGTCGAACATGGGCTTCAAAGACTGGGGTCTGACTTATGGCAACCCCGATTTCGTCAAGTATGCAGAAAGCTATGGCGCTATCGGGCATCGTGTGGAAAGTGCAGAACACCTTAAGCAACTGCTCGCGCACACCCGCGACACGCCGGGCGTCCATCTGATCGACTGCCCAGTTGATTATTCGGAGAATGACCAGATCCTCAACACCGACATCAAGTCGCTGTCGAAAGAATTGCAGTCCTTTTCCCCAGCTTCGCCGAAAAGTGGGATGCGCCCCGGGAGTTTCGAATGACCAAGCTCAAGTCCATCTATCCGCTCTATCTCAACAACGTGGCGCAGCAGCCGAACACCGATCTTGCCGTGACCGACAAATTCACTGGTGAGGTCGCGTTCCATGTCGCCCAGGCCGATGCCACGACGATCGACGCGGCGATCGCCGGCTCAGTGGAGGCTGCAGAACCGATGGCGCGGATGGCGAGCTACGAGCGCCATGCGGTGCTCACCCATTGCGTTACCCGCTTCACTGAACGATTCGATGAGCTCGCGTACGCACTGTGCGTCGAGGCGGGCAAGCCGATTAAGGACAGCGAGGGGGAGGTCGGCCGGTTGATCGATACCTTCCGTATCGCCGCCGAGGAGTCGGTGCGGATGACGGGAGAGGTACAGTCACTCGATATTTCGCCGCGCGCTAAAGGTTATCAGGGCATCTGGAAACGGGTACCCATCGGGCCCTGTTCGTTCATCTCGCCGTTCAACTTCCCGCTTAACCTAGCCGCCCACAAGATAGCCCCGGCGCTTGCGGTGGGCTGTCCGTTCGTGATGAAACCAGCGAGCCGTACCCCCTTGGGCGCGATCATTATCGGCGAAGTGCTTGCCGAGACCGACCTGCCCAAAGGTGCATTCTCGATTCTACCCGCCAGCCGCGACGGTGCTGACCTGTTCACCACCGATGAACGACTCAAGCTACTCTCGTTCACTGGATCTCCCGATGTCGGCTGGGATCTCAAGGCGCGCTGCGGCAAGAAAAAAGTGGTGCTCGAGCTCGGCGGTAATGCCGCGGTGATCGTTGATGCGGATGCCGATCTCGATGATGCGCTGGAGCGTGTCATTTTCGGCGCTTTCTACCAGTCGGGGCAGAGCTGTATCGGGGTGCAGCGCATCATCATCCATGCCGATGTCTACGACCGTTTCCGCGACATGCTGGTCGACAGAACAAAGACGCTGGTGGCGGGCGACCCCAAGCAGCGCGACACATTTATCGGCCCGATGATTCATATCAAGGAAGCGACGCGGCTCGAAACCTGGGTCAAAGAGGCAGTCGCCTCTGGTGGGAAGCTACTCTGCGGCGGCAACCGCGAGGGTGCGATGCTTGCAGCCACCCTGCTCGAAGCCGTGCCTGCCGACACCAAGATAGGCACTGAAGAGGCATTCGGGCCGGTCGCTGTGCTGTCACGCTTCACTGATTTCAATGCTGCACTCGCCGAGGTCAACGCCTCTAAATTCGGGCTGCAGGCAGGCGTCTTTACCCGCGACTTGTTCAAGATGTTCGATGCCTGGGATCACCTCGATGTCGGTGGGGTGGTGATCAACGATGTGCCCAGCTATCGCGTCGACAACATGCCCTATGGCGGGGTCAAGGATTCCGGCCTGGGCCGCGAAGGCGTGCGTTTCGCGATGGAAGACATGACCGAAATCCGCAACCTGGTGATTCGCCGACCCTGAGGTTCGCCTTTGGGGCGACTTTTAAGGCCTCAGGGGGTAACCCCTGAGGCTATCCCCAAGGAAGGAACAGCCTTTGACGCTTTACCGTGATTTCGGTTAGAACCCGAGTCTTCCGTGCTGGGGTCCTGACCTGGCGAGGGGAGTACGTGCACTCCTGCGGAGGGTGGTAGGCGAAATCCCTCCAGCGTAAGCAACTTCCACGAATGTCTGTAGCTCTTCAATGTCCATTTCAGTGTTTCTCATCTAGCGCTAAACGTTCTTGCCAAACGCTACTCCCCGATTGAGAAGATAAATAGGACGCTACTGCTACCTCTATCCGCCGCCGCAGCATAGAGCACCAAGGCAAATTCCCAACCCCCGCAAGAACTCGGATTTTCCGTGCAACGCCTGGTAATTGTATTCGCCGAATAGTCGACAATGATTGAGATTTTCTCGCTCGCAGGTGATCACACGCTCATCCAAATCCCCGGCAGCCATCCAATAACAAGCGACGGTGCTTTGCGACAGTGAAGGCGTTTTACGAACCTCTGTATTTCATAGAGGTGAGCACAATGCCGATTGGGTACGGGCGAACATCTCGCGGAACGGCAACGCCTGCGAGCCCTTTCCACTTTTCAACCAGACCCGCAGGACTACTTATGACCACTAAAGCTCGCGCAGCCGTGATCGAACGAAAGGATGCTCCGTTCGTGATGCACGATGTCAGCGTTGAAGATCCCCGGCCGGACGAAGTACTCGTGAGGATGGTTGCGACAGGTATTTGCGCAACTGACGCGCATGTCCGGCAGCAGCTGTTGCCAACCCCGTTGCCGGCAATTCTGGGTCACGAGGGCGCGGGCATTGTTGAGCGCGTCGGTTCAACGGTGACGCACTTGAAGCCCGGCGACCACGTAGTGCTGTCCTACAATTCTTGCGGGCAGTGCAAGCCTTGTCTGTCTTCTCACCCGGCCTATTGCGACAAGGTCCTGGAGGCCAACTTTGCAGGCGCCAGACTGGATGGCTCCATCGGTGTCAATGCGCAAGAGGCGGGCGATCTCCATGCCCATTTCTTTGGCCAGTCCTCGTTCGCTACTTATGCGCTCGCCCACCAGCGTAATACCGTCAAAGTGCCAAGTGACATTCCACTGGAAATCCTCGGGCCGCTCGGCTGCGGCTTGCAGACCGGGGCAGGTGCAATTCTGAAAGCGATGGAGGTACCGGTCGGCGCCACTGTTGCCATATTCGGAGTCGGTGCGGTCGGTCTTGCCGCGATCATGGGTGCCAAGGTGGCTGATGCCGCCACCATCATTGCCATCGATGTGAATGAGCAAAGGCTGACGCTTGCCATGGAGCTTGGTGCGACGCATGTCATTAACGCCTCGGGCGGGGTAGACGTCTCCGCCGCCATTCGGCAGATCGAGCAGCGGGGCGTTGAGTTTGTTCTCGATACCAGCGGGCGGGCGTCGAACCTGGATGCTGGAATTAGCGCACTAGCGCCTCTGGGGTGTTTCGGCTTCGTTGCATTCAGTGCTGATTCGGGGGCAATGGTCGATGCGTCGCGCCTGGCTGTCGGGCAGACGCTCCAGGGCATTATTCAAGGCGACGCCGTGTCTGCGCTGATGATTCCTCAGCTGATCGGACTCTATCGCAGCGGTCGATTCCCGTTTGACCGGCTCATCACCTTTTACGATTTCTCGGACATCAACCAGGCATTCGACGACGTTGCCGCAGGCCGCGTCATCAAGGCAGTGCTGCGCTTCTAAGCACTGGCAGAGCGATTGCTCATCCCTCAACACTAAACGCAACGTTTAACAGAGAAAGGAAATAAATCATGTGTGACAACCATCAGAAGCCGATTACGGCATCGGACACGCCCGCCTTCTTCGGCATCGACCGTTACGGTTTCCCAGAAGCGGGCGAGCATCCCCTAGATCCAGCTGAATACTACCCCCCGTACTTCTGGAGCGAGCGCTTCAAAAGGCTCGGCTATCACTGCGAGGAGCTGCGCGGCGGTTTCTACTGGGTGACCAGTGGCGGCTATGATGCCGCGTTCGTGGTGACAGACGAAGGCGTGATCGCGATCGATGCTCCGCCCACGCTTGGCGAGAACATGCTGGCCGCGATCGAGGAGGTCACCGACAAGCCGGTGACGCATGTGATCTACAGCCATTGGCATACCGACCATATCGGTGCCGCTTCCGTCTACGGACCGGACGTCGAGATTGTCGCCCACGAGATCACCAAAGAACTGCTGGAGCGCTTCCCGGATCCGGGTCGGCCGTTGCCGACAGTCACCTTCGCAAAAGACTACACATTGATGGTCGGCGGCGTGACCCTGGAGCTGTCCTACAAGGGTGAGAACCACTGTCCCGGCAACATCTTCATCTACGCACCAGTCCAGAAAGTGCTGACCTGCATCGATATCGTCAGCCCTGGCAGCGCCACCTTTATGCATTGTGACGCCTCCCAGAACATCACTGCCTGGTACGAGGCTCAACACCAGATCATGGAGTACGACTTCGACTTCCTCGTCGCCGGTCATCATATGAAGTACGGCACGCCCGAGCTGGTCAAGGAGGCGATTGAGTATTTCGCCGACATTCTCGAAGGTGCGCAGGCCGCCATCGATATCTACTCGCGATCCGACCGGCTGATGGACATTATTCTGGAGCCAGGTCTCGACCGCTTCTGGGTCGGTAGCGAAAACTGGATCAACTCGATGGTTAACTACACGACCAAGTACGTACTCGAAAAAAAGACCAGCAATGGCAAGCTCTGGTCTGAGCGTCTGGCGGGGGTGACCACGCAAACCAAGTATCACGCCTATACCGTGATGGAGTCGATTCGCCTTGAGCGGCCGCGCCCCAACTACCGGCTGCGCGGTGAGAACCCACCGCCGTTCCTCGCCTGAGCCTGACGCCTCCCGCTGGCCGGAACAACGTCGATCGCGGTTTCAGGACATCGCCCCAATGTCGGGGCGGTGGCGAAACGTGTCATGCCATACAAAATTAGGAGCAATCATTGATGACGACTTACTCTGCTAGTAATTGGATCGATGGCCGCTTTGTCTCTTCGTCGCAGCGCGGCAACTCCATCAATCCAGCGACCGATGAATCCATCGGAGACTACGCCGATGAAGGCGGTACCGCTGCCGCTGCTGCTATCGCCGCCGCCTCTCGCGCTTTTCGTGGCACTGGCTGGGCGCACGACACAGAACTGCGCGCCAGGGTTCTCGACCAGATGGCTGAGGCGATCGAAAGGAACCGGGATCGGCTGATTGACATCCTATCGCTCGAGAATGGCAAAGTCCGGGGTGAAGCTGCAATGGAAGTCGATGGGAGCCCGAGCAAGCTGCGCTACTGGGCTGCAATGGCGCGCACGGAAGCGGGGCGTGCCACGCAGCCGCGACCGGGCAGCCTGTCGGTTATCCTGCGCCAGCCCATGGGAGTGGCCGGTGTTATCGTGCCTTGGAACTCGCCGATCATTCTGGGGGCCAGATCATTCGCCCCGGCCCTGGCGGCAGGCTGTTCGGTGGTGGTAAAGATGCCCGGCCAGGTTGCACAGACGGCAGCCGTGCTTGCAGAGGTTTTCTCCGAGGTAAAAGATCTTCCAAATGGCGTCATGAACATCTTCGTGGAGAGCGGATCAGAGGGCGCAGCTCTCATGGTGGAAAGCGCGGATGTACCAACGATCAGCTTTACCGGAAGCACTAAGACTGGCGCTGCCATCGGCGCGGTCGGCGCGCGACGGATGAAGCGTTTCGGACTCGAACTGGGTGGCAAGGCGCCGATGATTGTCTTTGATGACACTGACGTTCCCCCCATGCTGCCCGTGCTCGAGAAGGCTCTAACGGTTTTCGCTGGTCAATTCTGCATGACGGGTTCTCGGCTGCTCGTTCAGGAAGGGTTGTACGATACGGTTCGGGATCAGCTTGCCGAGCGGCTGCGCGCCGTGCGTGTGGGCCCAGCCTCCGATCCAGCAAGTGACATGGGGCCTTTGATCGACAAGGCGAATGTCGCCCGCGTCGACGAGGTCGTCAGACACGCCTTGAAGGTTGGTGCGACGGCCGTCGTCAGAGGGGGGCCGTTTACCGATGGTCCGCTCGCCAAAGGAGCCTTCTTTCGTCCTGCCATGATCGAGGTCAGCGACAACAGCCTGGCTATTGTTCAGGAAGAGACCTTCGGGCCCGTTCTTACCCTCCAGCGTTTCGGCAACGAGGCTGAAGCCATCGACCTTGCCAACGACAGCGACTACGGATTGTCAGCCAGCGTCTGGACGCAGGATATCAACCGCGCCCTGCGTGTTGCTGGGGCGCTGGAGGCGGGCAGTGTCTTCGTCAATGATTGGGCGAAGGTGTATGACGGCACAGAAGAGGGCGGGTTCAAGCTGTCCGGCCTGGGCAGGCTTAACGGACATGCTGCACTTGATGACTTCATCGAGTACAAGCACATAGCGTTGAATCCTGGTCTGGCTGGTCACTCGGCAGGGTCGGCGCGCTAAGACGGCCCTGGCATGCTGGTCATCCGCACTGCGGCAGCGGCGACATTCACGGATGTCAGCCGCTCTTGTCCCCGGAGTAGGGAACAGGCCGCATCGTGCCAGCTTGGGGGAATTTCCCTTGGCGATAAGCGGCATAGTAGCCGGCCATTTCCTCGTCGGACCCAGCGATGAAGGGCCCCTTGGCAACCACCGATATACTCTGCGGCTGGCCGGCGTATAGCAGCAGGCGAGCGCCATTATCACCCGCCCGCAACGTAAGCAGACTGTCGCCGTCGCCCATGGGGCCTGTCCAGCCCACCGTATCTTTAGCAAGTATCTCGGCTGTGGCGCCGACCTCCACCTCTCCATTAATTCCCACCACAAACGCGTTGTAGGAGCCGGGTAAATGAGGTGCGAAAGTGGCCCCAGGCTCCAATCGGATGTCGATCAACGTTACCGGGACTGCGTTCATCGTAGGCGCCGCCGCGTTCCCTGACTTGCCGCTGTAGACCGTCGCCAGGACGCCAGGCTCAGTGTGCACCGGCATCTCTGCGCGACGTAGGATCTGCACCCGTGGCGGTATGTTGCGCTGCGCTTCGGGCAAAATCAGCCAAAGCTGGAACAGGCGCATCCCGGTGGAGACCGTAGAGTTCTCAGCATGGACGATGCCGCTGCCAGCCGTCATCCATTCGACATCACCTTCCTCCAGCCGTCCCCCGGTATCCTCCATCGTGCCGTTGAGCATGAAGGTGACGGTCTCGAGTCCGGCGTGTGGGTGCGAATCCCCAAAGCTTCCAGCTTCGGTGATGTTGTCATCGGCCATGAGGAAGAACGGATCGGTGGCGGACAGATCGCCAGGTGCTATCACCAAAGCGGCCTTGTGCCTCTCACCGTCAAAACCCGGACCCAGCGCAGGTATTCTGGTAATACCATCAATCGATCTCTCAAGCATTAGTTCAGTCCTTTTCGTGGTTCAGGTCATGGTTCAGATTATGGTTCAGAGCGGCTCGTCAGGAATTGACACCGCCACAGTATTGCTATCCATCATCCCGGACCTACTTGACCTGGGTCCAGATGCGCGTTCGAGAACCTAGCGTTGCTCAATGCGCAATCCAAAGATGGGTGGGTGGCCATATATACTTCGTCTATGCCAATTCACCGCGATAGCCACCAGCGTGAGCAGCACCGCTCGATGACCACGATTCGCGACCTTCTTGATGAGGAGGTTGTGGAATTTCCCGTGCATGAGCGCTCTCCTGTCCCCGGATCGCCTGCAACGCCGACGCATGGGGCGGCTACTCGACTGGCCTACGCACTTGTCGCGGTGCTGGTTGGGACCACTGCGGGTCTGAGCGGCGCACTGGTGAGTGTCAACACTCTCCATTTGCAGCAAATAATGAACCTGAGTGCCCATCAAGTGGCGTGGCTATCGACCTGTTATGTGATGACCGCGGTCTCGGCCAACCTGCTGCTGATTAAGGTGCGACAGCAATACGGGCTGCGCCGCTTCGCCCTGGCTTTCCTGGGTCTTCATGCCATCCTGGCGCTGATGTTGGTGTTCGTGCCGGGCCTCGGGACGGCGTTGTTGGTGCGCGCAGTCAGCGGTTTCGTGGCGGTCGCACTGATACCCCTTTGTCTCTTCAACATGATGCAGGCTTTTCCTGCGAGATGGCGTCTGCGGGGTCTGGTACTTGGCATCGGAGTGACACAGTGCGCCGTGCCGTTGGCCCACGTCCTTTCGCCGTCGTTACTTGCCAGCCAAGGATGGCGCTCATTGTTTTTGCTCGAGGCAGGACTCGCCCTGCTTTCACTGGTGGCAGTGGGGATGTTACGCCTGCCGCCGGCAGAGCGAGTCCGCGTCTTCCATCCGCTGGACTTGTTGACCTTCGCTCTCATGGGTAGCGGCTTGGCTCTGATCGCTGCTGTGCTGGGTCTGGGCCGATGGGAGGGGTGGTTTCAGGCTCCGTGGATAGTCGCGTCACTTTTCATCGCCATACCGGCGCTGGTGGCAGCAGGTGCAATTGAGACGTCCCGCCGGACGCCACTGTTGAACCTTCGTTGGCTTAGGCGCGGAGACGTCGCGCGCTTCGCCGTAGCAGTATTCATGGCGCGGATCGTATTGGCAGAACAGGGAATCGCGATCGGCGTGGTGAGGGAGCTGGGCGGCACGTCGCAGCAACTTGCCGTGCTCTCGATGGCTATGCTGGGCGGAGCGGTCGGTGGGGTTTTGATTAGCGCCCTCACAGTAAATGCCGAGAAACTTGCCAGGCCAATGATGCTCGCAGTCGGGGTTATCGGCCTTGCCGTCCTGGTCGACAGCATGTCGGATGGTTCGCATCATCTGCAACGCTTTTACTTGACTCAGGCCGCGATCGCCTTCGCGGGAACATTCTTTTTGGGGCCCGCGTTATTGCTGGGCATTACTAGCGCACTTCAACACGGCAGCAGGGAGTTGATCAGCTTCATCGTTCTTTTCGGGATCGTCAACGCGCTTGGCGGGCTGGCTGGTCCGGCGCTGCTAGGAAGCCACAATGACTGGAGTCGGGCAGTCGGTGGAACCCCGCTTGGCGCAAGTTTGGATACGTTGCGTCTGGTGGCTGTGATCGCCGGGTTCACGACGATCTACCTTGCGATACTGCTCACCCTGCGGATACGGCGGAAGCTTGCAGAGTTGCGGACTCTCCGCGACGCGGCTCTGGCGTCTCAACCGGGGGTGGCAGACACGCCCATTGCTCGGGAGCCTGGGAATCGTTGGCGACCGCCTCGCCCCGGTACAACTTTGGCTACTGCATTTACTGCTCTTGCATTGCTTGGTGTTGCGCTGGTTTTGGCAGCCTGGAAGCTGCCGGTCTGAAGCACAGTCGATGTGCTTCAGACCCCCTGAGCAAGCCTTTCGTAAAGGAAGTTCACAAGCGCTCGTATCCTCGCGATACGGGATCGTGCAGCCGGCATGTAGATATGCAGGTCGGCGCCTTCGTGTGGAAAGGCAGGCAACACCGCTTCGAGCTCGCCTCGTGCCAGCGAATCATCGACCATGAATCTCGGAACGAGTGCCATGCCCAGACCCGCAAGTGCGGCGGCCAGGAGCATTTGACCGTTACTGGTGCGGAAGCGGGAATTCATGCGCACGTGCTCCCAGCCCTCCGAGCCCTGGAAGCGCCAATGGCCGGTATCCAAAGCATGGAGCAGGGCATCGTGTGAAGTCATTTCTGCTGGGGTTTGTGGGCGTCCGCGTGCATCCAGATAGTCCGGGCTGGCGACGACGGCCCATTTTACCCTGGCTAGTTTGCGCGTGATGAGTGTCTGGTCTGAGACAGTACCCACCCAGATCGAGAGGTCGTAGGCTTCGGCGCTCATGTCCACCTGACGATCCTCGAAGCGAATATCGAGCTGGAGGCGCGGATGCATGAGCGCAAACTCGGCGAGCAGTGGCGCAAATACAAACTCGCCAAACGCAGTCTGGACCTGGATACGAAGGTGGCCGGAAACCTCACTCGTCAACTTGTTGACGACTTCCTGCGCTGACTCCAGTTCAGCCAAGCCGGCGTCAGCGCGGGCATGGTACTCGCGGCCGATATCGGTCGGCGTCGTACCTCTGGGTGTTCGGGTTAGCAATTGAGCGCCGAGTACAGCCTCCAGGCGGCTTACGCGGCGGCTTACCATGGATTTCGCAATACCAAGGCGCGCGGCAGCGTTCCCGATGCTCCCAGTCTCCACCACCCGGATGAAGGCAATGACATCTAATAATTCAACGCGTGAGTGTTCCTGCATTAGCAACTCGAAGGTCTAGTCGTTCTTCACGAATATCTGTAGCTCTTCACTGTCCACTTTAGTGTTCCCGCCTCTAGCGACAAAGGTTTCCACAAAATAGTACTGACATATAAAGAGCGGGAATAGAACGATACTGCTACCAATAGGCATCGCCATTGAGATTTTCGGTGCACGAACACTGTTTCGGCGTCGCAGATCACACCCTTATCCAAATCTAAGGTAACCATCCAATAATAAGCGCCAGCGCTTGGCAAGAATGATAAGCCATCATGGACTTTTAGAGCGGAAAGTTCGTTCTGATAGGGCGTGAGTTAAGTTTCTGGGTATAGGCAATACTTCTGGTCGGAAACCGACCTTTAACCGTTAAGGAGAAGAAAAATGGGTATCGAATACAAGCGTTTGGATAAAAATGATGTGGCTCTGCTGATGGTAGATCATCAAGCTGGTTTGCTTTCCTTGGTGCGGGATTTCTCCCCTGATGAGTTTAAAAATAACGTTCTGGCTTTGGCAGACATCGCCAAGTTCTTCAATATCCCGACCATTTTGACGACCAGCTTCGAAGATGGCCCGAATGGTCCCATGGTTCCGGAGGTCAAGGCGGCGTTTCCGGATGCTCCTTATATTGCACGTCCAGGTCAGATTAACGCCTGGGACAACGAAGACTTCGTGAAGGCGGTAAAAGCGACTGGTAAAAAACAGCTGCTCATCGCTGGGGTTGTCACTGAAGTGTGTGTGGCGTTCCCGGCTCTATCTGCGATTGAAGAAGGTTTTGATGTGTTCGTCGTGACTGACGCTTCAGGTACCTTCAATCCAGTGACGCGGGATGGCGCATGGAGCAGGATGCAGGCTGCCGGAGTTCAACTTGTCAACTGGTTTGCCGTGGCAGGCGAATTACATCGCGACTGGCGCAACGATATCGAAGGCTTTGGTGGCATCCTGGCCAATCACCTTCCCCATTACTCTAACTTGATGCAGAGCTTCACTTCGCAGCAAAAGTAACACTGGGTGCACGCTCTCACGTATTGGGGGCGTGCTTTTGCTGGACAATCCGCAATAAACATCATGAGCAATGGCAACAATGACGTTGAGCTGAGTGTTCAATACCATTCCGATTGTTCGATGATTACTCTCCACTCTTCCTCCCCCAGTTCACATCCTGTTCAGTTAGCAAAGCAAGCGGCGAAATCAATGGAAGAGCTATTCTCAATCGCTGCAGTCGAGGTATTCCGGCGAACTCACAACCCTAAGGTTCGCCTTTGGGGCGACATTTAAGGCCTCAGAGCGTAAATCTTGAGTCTATCCCCATTAATCCGGCCCAGGAAGAAACAGCCTTTAACGCTTTAACGGGATTTCGGTTAGGGCCCGAATCTTCCGTGCGGAGGCACTGACCTAGCGAGGGGAGTACGCACACTCCTGCGGAGGGTGGTAGGCGAAATTCCTCCAACGTAATTGTTCCCCATTTTGCGACACAGTTTAGCTTCAAAGGGGGCTACTGCGTCGAGCTTAAGTGCAGCAGCATCTAAGTCCGGGCAATGCTGCCGCTGGCGCATTTCTAACGGGGAAACCAAGCTCGCAAAAGTTGACAACTGACAGAGGATATTTTCATGACTTTTCGTAATGGCCTTACGTCTCTTCTTCGTCCCGAAGACTCGGTGTTGGTGATGATTGACCACCAACCTTACCAGCTCGCAAATCTTAATAGTCACGAACCAACGATGGTAATTAACAATTCGGCGGCGCTTGCGAAGGCTGCAAAAGCTTTCAATGTTCCTACCATCCTGACGAGTGTGGTCGCTGCCCAGGGCGGCAACATCTTTCCTCAGATCACTGATGTATTCCCTGGGCAGGAGATCATCGACCGCACGTTCATCAACACTTGGGAAGACAAGCCAACAGTGGACGCGGTCAAGGCGACGGGCCGCAAGCAGCTGATCATTGCAGGCCTGTGGACCGAAATTTGTGTTGCCATGCCGGCTATCCAGGCTGCTGGCGAGGGCTGGGACGTCACTGTTATCACGGATGCGTCTGGCGGTACGTCGGTGGAGGCCCACGAAGTCGGCATACAGCGCATGATTGCAGCCGGCGTGAACATGATGACCTGGATGGCATTGGCGTCCGAATGGCAGCGAGACTGGGCACGGACCGAGCACCTTGTCGAGATACTTGAGGTCATGAGGCAGCATGGCGGTGGCAGCAGTATTGCGTACATGTGGGAGCAGCAGTTGCTCAATACGCCGGTGCCTGGGAGCGCAGGATAATCTGAGCAGGGATGACGTCGCTTGCTCAGCGATGTTTGCGCTGATGGCTTTTCGAGTCTCGTTATCCCTCCTGCAACAATCTGCTATACCCGCAGCCAGTACCCGTTGATTTAAACAAATCCCCGAGGAGGGAGCGGGTCGCGCTCAACCGGAAACGGCATAGGCGGCGAGGGTTCCGCCAGTATGGTTCTTCAAACCTCTATTCATCCAAACGCGACATCTTTGTTCTATCGCCTTCGTTATTAGCGACTTATTGTCCCAGTGGTACTCACCAACAGGAGCAGTATCCATGACTACGTTCACTACCAGCGATAACATCTCACTCTTCTACAAAGATTGGGGTTCGGGCCAACCAGTCTTTTTCTCGCACGGTTGGCCGCTTTCCTCAGACGCCTGGGATAACCAGATGCTGTTCTTCGGCCAGCAGGGTTATCGGGTTATTGCGCATGATCGCCGGGGCCACGGGCGCTCGGAGCAGACCTGGGATGGCAACAATATGGATCGTTATGCGGACGATCTCGCAGAGCTGTTTGAGCATCTGGATCTTCGCAATATCATCATGATTGGCCATTCTACCGGTGGCGGCGAGGTGGCGCACTATATCGGCCGCCATGGTTCTGCGCGGGTGGCTAAAGCCATACTGGTTGGCGCGGTGCCTCCTTTGATGTTAAAGACTGACAGCAACCCCAATGGCACTCCGATGGAAGCGTTCGAAGGCATTCGTGCGGGCACTGCGTCGAATCGTTCGACGTTTTTCCGCGACCTGACCGTGCCGTTTTACGGATTCAACCGGGAAGGGGCCGCGGTCAATGAAGGGCTGCAGGAGTCATTTTGGCTGCAGGGCATGCAGGGTGGGATCAAGGCGCACTATGATTGCATTCACGAGTTTTCTGAAGTCGATTATACCGCTGACCTGAAAGCCATCGACAAGCCCGTATTGTTCGTCCACGGTGATGATGATCAGATTGTCCCGCTCGCGGCTTCAGCTGAATTGGCTGCTGAGATCGTCAATGACGGCATCCTGAAAGTCTACCCTGGTGGTTCGCATGGGCTGGCGCAGATTGATGCCGATCAGTTCAACGCCGACGTGCTGGCGTTTATCCGCAGTTGAAACTTCTACGACGCTCGAGCAGGTAGTCGGGCGTCGCTCATCACACTCTTGTCCCAATCTTAGGCAGTTATCCAAGAATCATTGGCAGTACTTTGCGACAGTGAACTGATGTTTCACGACATTCATCACATTTGTCAAAGGTGAACCCAATGCAGAAGCCCAGGCTTGAAGTCCTTATGCCCAGCAATTCACAGCTGAACTATTCACAGCTGAACTATGCACAGCTAATCTTTATCGGCCAACAGCGGCAGATGTCTTTCGGGGTGCAGGCTATTGAACGGTAAGCTCCGAAGAGCGATGAAGCATCATTCAATGCACGTAGCAAGCCACTGATTGCCGATCGTGGGCTACCATATCTGTTTTATTCAAGGCGACTGGCTGATCCCAGCGGTATGGGAAAAGTTCGAGCGCCACTTCAAGGCCTGCGGCTACGCCTGCAGTGTCCTATCGCTACCAGCCCCGGGCGAGCAGGGTTGGTATCAAGTTCTGCATGGCAAAGATGCTAGGTTTTCTCCCCTTAAATGCCTTGTGGATTTCTACGCTATTCAGATTGCAGGTTTTTCGACGCCACCTATTCTAATTGGTCATGCGATGGGCGGGCTGATTGTTCAGCTGTTGCTTGATCGTGGTCTGGGGTTGGCTGGTGTCGCCATCGCCTCGCGACCTCCGCAGCGGGTCTTCCCCGGCTTTCGCTCTTTACTGCAGATACTCACGGTAAGCGCTGAGCGACGGCAAGGCATGCGCTTTTTGCGCATGACGCCTGCGCAGTTTTTCTGCCGGGTGGCGTATCCGGGGTCGCGCCCGTCAGCAGCGCCGCTGTATGAGCAGTTGGTTGGCAGAGTCCCGCAAACACTGATGATAACGGCAGCACTGGGCGTGGGCGGCAGGCTACTTTTCGCTCAGGAGCGAGGGCCGCTATTACTGATTTCGGCTGGTGATGATCGAATGGTTGCCACTTCTGTGGTTTTAGCCAACTATTTATATCAGAGGCGGTCCTTGGCGCCGACAGACTACATCGCGTTTGCTGGGCACGGTCATCTGCTTATTACACAGCCAGGCTGGGAGCGTGTCGCCGATCGAGTTATTGAATGGCTCCAGCAGCAATTGGGCTGGTTTTGAAATCTCGCAACGGCCTTGGTACTTAAAAGACGCTGTAGGTGTATTCCTTGCGAACATACGTAATTTTACTGCTGAGCCTCGTGCTTGGCTGTCTTTCGTGCTCAAGTGCAGTGGCGCGCATCTCGAACGACATGGATCACCGTCGCTGGACTGCCAGCGACCAGGGCCCGACTGCAGTGGGCGCGCTTGCGCAAACCGTTGATGGATACCTTTGGCTGGGTACTCATGATTCCTTGTATCGCTTCGATGGTTTCGAGTTCGAGAAATTCGAGCCTGCTGACGGTGAGCCGCTGGGGGTGGTCTCCGCGCTTGCCGGCACAGCGGAAGGGCTGTGGGTGGGGTTCCGTGCTGGTGGGGCCCGTCTGATCAGCGCAAACGGTGTGATGCAGCCGGTTGATCCAGGCCTGCCGGACGGGGTGGTATACAGCTTTGCAGAGGATCAGCAGGGGCGAGTCTGGGTCGCGGCGGATGAGGGGCTTGCACACCATGACGGCACAGGTTGGCGCCCGATTGGCAAGGAGATGGGCTTTACTGGCCGCCATGCCCGAGCGGTGCACGTGGATGCAGATGGATATATCTGGGCAGCGAGCGAAGAGGAGCTTTATATGCTTCCCCCAGGTGCCTCTTCGTTCATGGGAACGGGCATCAGGAGTCAATCAATTAGCGAAATAGCATCCTCCTCCTCAGGCGACGTGTGGATAACTGATCGCTCCAGGGAGCGGTTACTGCGTTTGACAAAGTCGAGCTCTGCTGGCGTCGAGTTTGAAGAGATACCGATATCAAGCGCGAACAGTATCGTTCTGGATGAGCAGGGAGGCGCTTGGCTGGGCACGCGTGGATCCGGTTTGTACTACCTTGCTGCCGGAAAGATGCATGAGCCTTCAGAGGGCAGCGATGTAATCAGCTCGTACACTACTCATGACGGACTCAGCTCCGATTATATATTGGCCCAGCTCGTCGACCGTGATGGCACCCTGTGGGTAGGCACGGATGCAGGCCTGGATCGATTCCAACGTAAAACCCTGGCTCCCCTCGCTTTATCTACAGGCGTGGGCAGTTCTGCACTGGCAGTAGATGGTGATGGTTCACTCTGGGTCGGCTCCGACAACGGCCGACTGACGGGTTTCCGGAATGCTAGCCATTCCATCTTTGAATTAGACATGCCGATCAACTCATTGGTAAGCAGTCAGCAACACGGCTTGTTGATTGGCGGGCATCAGGGCGTTTTCTCACTTTCGGACGATGAACCGGTGCGCGTTGCAGAATTGCCTGTCGAATCCACCCCGGAATCTGCTGTTAGGACGATGGTGGTAGGAAAAAATGGCGATATATGGGTCTCGGTCAACAGAGCAGGGCTATTCGTCTGGGCTGATCAGCAATGGCAACCTATTGGCCCATTCAGTGATTCGGAGCGTCAGGTGATGCCTGTGAGCGCCTCCCGAGACCCATCAGGGACACTGTGGTTCGGCTACCGGGACAACCTTTTGGTGTCTTTTTCCGAGCAGACGTTCGCGCGCTGGAGCTACCAGGAAGGACTGGACATCGGTCATGTCACCGCCATGCTGCATCTGCCCGGACGCACCTGGGTAGGTGGTCAGCATGGTCTGGCATACCTCAAGGATGGACGCTTTCATCGTCTAGATCTGCCAGCCGCCGAATCATTTCAGAATATTTACGGATTAGTCGCCGCCCCGGCCGAGAAGAACGCGGGAGAATCCGGGATGGACATTTGGGTTCACAGTCGCGGTGGCATCTTTAAATTGCCCGCAGCGGAGATTGAGCGGGTATTAGCAGGTGGTGACACACTCTTGTACAGCTCTCACGATCACATTGGCCGACTACCCATGGATCCCCACAAAGTATTGCCACTGCCCACTGGGGTCTCTACGCCTGAAGGCTCGCTATGGTTTGCTACTGGCCAAGGCGTCGTCCGTGTTGATCCCTATCAACCAAGCGATATGACACATCCCCCTGCCATTACGATCCAGGCGCTTACAGCCGATGGTGTCGATATTGACATCTCCGCCACACCTGTTCGGTTATCGGCAGCACCGCAAAGGCTGGTTATTGACTATTCTGCGTTAAACCTTGCCGCACCAGAGACCATGCGCTTTCAATACCGTCTTAGTGGCCATGATTCGGAATGGGTCGATGCAGGGCGTTCCAGGCAAGCAGTTTTTTCACGCCTGCGACCAGGTAATTACGAATTCCATGTTCGTGTGCTTGACGAGAGTGGTCAATTCCACCGCCCTGAGGCGGCTTTGATTGTCTACATTCCTCAGGTTTTCTATCTGCGTCCATGGTTTTTACTGCTCTTTTCAGTGGCGCTGCTGGCGCTCGTGTTCTGGATATCCCGTGTTCATACGCAACGGGAAAAAGCAGCCCTGCGGACGCGCCTTGAAGAGCGTTTTCATGAGCGAGAGCGCATCGCACGCGAACTGCATGACACCTTGCTGCAAAGCGTGCAGGGCATGATGCTCAGCTTTCAGGCGGTCGCTGACAGTCTGCCTAAAGAGTCCCGTGCTCGCCATGCGATGGAGCGGGCGTTGGATCGGGCCGATCAAGTGATGGCCGAGGGCCGGAACCGGATTACGGGCTTGCGTGGCGAGATAGCTCCGGCGGAAGATCTGGCTGTTGCATTCCAATCGCTACAGCAGGAGGCCGACGCTTCGGTTTCCGCTGCCTATAGTGTCAGCAACGTGGGGGATTCATTGCCGCTACGCAATGAGGTTCGCGACGTTTTCTATCAGGTGGGGAGAGAAGCGGTTTTCAATGCACAGCGTCATGCACAGGCCACGCAGATTTCCGTTACCTTTACCTACGCTAAGGACCGATTCGAGATGCTTGTTGTTGATGATGGAGTTGGCATTGATCCAGTCTACCAGCGAATGCGCGGGAGACCTGAGCACGGCGGTTTGAGGGGCATATATGAACGTGCCGACAGAATAGAGGCAACTCTGATGATCGTGAGCAGTGCCCAGAACGGTACGCGTATCAGGTTGTCACTGCCGGGCACCGTTGCCTATGAAAATACAAGCGATGACAAACACAAGCGTTCAATAAGGGCAGGGTAAACCTATGGTCTGTCATCAGAAGCCCATCACCGTGTTGGTAGTGGATGATCATCCTCTGATACTCGAGGGTATTACAGCTGTAGTGGGCAATTATGAAGACATAAGCGTGGTGGGCGTAGCTTCCAACGGGCTAGAGGCAATCCGGTTGCACCGGACAACGCGACCGGACGTTACGCTTATGGATGTTCAAATGCCTGAGCTCAATGGCATTGGTGCCATTAGCGCCATCATGTCGGAGTTTCCGCAAGCACGCATCGCTGTACTCACCACCTACCGAGGCGATGTAAGGGCTTTGCAAGCGATCAAGGCGGGCGCGAGCGGCTATCTTTTAAAAAGTATGCTGCGCCGTGAACTCATTGACACAATACGCGCTCTGGCAGCAGGGAAGAGGCGTTTTCCGCCGGAGATCGCGGTAGAGCTGGCGGCCCATATTGATCAGGAAGGTCTGACCGGCAGGGAGCTTGAGGTACTGCAATGTGTCGCTCGCGGCTTGTCGAATAAGGAGGCAGCTGTCGCTCTGGCTATCGGCGAAGAGACAGTAAAAGGACATCTTCGGAATATCATGGACAAACTCGGAGCCAACAATCGAACACATGCAGTGACTATTAGCATTCAGCGCGGAATTATCGATCTACCGTAATAACTCCCCCCTCTTTAGTGTTGTTTAATACCTCCCCGTTTGGGGCTGTGTGAGCCCCCGCGCTAACGACATCCTGTTCTACTCATGGTTATGAATTAAGCAAATTACCAGGGTTTGATCTCGGCCAAGGGGCGTGAGCTATGAACGGGAGTGCCAGCACATGTTATTCAGTGAGCAGTACCTCTTCTTGTGGAAACGAGTCGTTGAAACAGAATAGGCAGCTGCTGACGTTGCTAATGGAAGCGGAGCGAGCGATTGACCATGATCTCGATATCGCTGCGACTTATTTGAATCAGGCGATCGCCTTGCTAACGATTGAAAACCAGAACGAAGGGGCGCAGCGCATACACAGAGGAGGGTTGGCACGGTGGCAGATCTTGCGTGTCAATGAATTCATAAATGAACATCTCGACCAATGCATTCGCACAGCCGAACTGGCTTCACTACTGGGTTTGAGCGTCAGTCATTTTTCGCATGCGTTCAAGCAGAAGACCGGCATAACTCCATTAATGTATGTGTCGGCCAGGCGAGTGGAGGCAGCAGGGCGATATATGCTCTGTACCGAGCGCCCATTAAGCGACATTGCGATTAGTCTCGGATTTTGTGACCAGTCACATTTTTGTCGAGTATTCAGACGCGAAACAGGCTTGTCACCACAAACCTGGCGAAAGCTGCATACTGATCCTAGCGGAACAACCAGCCAGCCACGAGTCGAACTACCCTAGGCATGATTAAGTAGACGACGAGGGCAACTATGGTCGCGGCGATAATTCCATGACGAACACCCCAGACCGAGATCGCAGGGATTATGTTGAATAGCGGCTGATACAGCGCTGGAACTATTATAGTTAGAGGCCATATTACAGCGGTTGTTATAAGCCATTGTTTCCATCTAGTGGGTTGCTTGGCTTTTGAAGCCGGGGGTGTGAACCAGAAATCAATGCCACTTTTGATTTCCAGTTGTTCATCAGAAGCGAGCGCGAACACGATGGACGATAACAACTCCTTTCGGATATTTGAGCTTAGCCATGCTTCTGCGGCAGAGTTGCTGGAAAATCGCACGGCAATCTCAAAGGTGTCGCTCCCTTCCGAGGGGCGAGCTATGTGAACGCCTTGATGACCCGGAAATTCTGCTGCTGCAGCAATTATTTGCTTTAACCAAGTCTCATAACGTTCTCTGAATTCCGGGCGGACGGTATGCCTAATAATGATCGATCTGCCGGCGTTGTCATGCACACTGGGTACCGATTCTGTTGCTTTATCATTCATGGTGGTTCTCCGTGATTGGTGCGATAGTCATGGGATCAACTACTTTTACGTCCGTGAGGGCGTGTTCCGATTGAATTTCAACTTGTGACATGTGTTATTAATCCAGCTCGGTCTAGGCTGCTATGGCGGGTGCAAGAGTTCATTGCTCAAATTTCATGCAGAGTTTCTTGCTTAACGGATTTGCATGCGTATTGATTTCGAACTGCAACGCCAATGACCAGTAACGCAGCGATGCCCTCGATGGGTAGTATTAGAGGAGAGAACAGAAGCACAACGGCTGTTAATAACAATATGTAGCGCCCAGTTCCTTCTAGTTCAAATCGTTCTCTTATCAACCAAAGCCCGAACAAATATCCACTGATAGCAACAGCAATGGTGTATAAACCAACTGATTTGGATAAACTTGAATAGCCGGTGACCACATCTATCAGTACCGCGACACCCACACCAACGGCTGCCCCAGACATGTAGATCAATAGATGGCCGTACCCCCATAACAATGCTATCGACAAACGCGGGTGTGCCACGTGCTCTTCTTGTGAGAAGTAAACCCACCAAAGTGAGAACATCAAGACCAAAGAAGAGATGGCAATGCCAATTAATTCCTTGCTCATGTTGTCGCTTGCAACTCGTTGAATGGCTAGGCTGCCAGCCAATAGTGTTTCCCCCAGCACAATAATATTAAACAATCCATACCGCTCAATCAGATGACGCCGATGCCAAGGAGTGGTGTAGTTGCTCTCCGCGTATGCCGGAACTACTAACTCAAACAGGACACCAACAGCATAAAAACCTATCAATAGATTTACTGCTATCGGCTGGGCGAGCATCAATCCCACCCAATAAATCTGAACGATTGCGATGCCAACGGCATACCGGTAGGCCGTCAATCGGCGTTCTGGATCGTGCCTTGCCGCTCTTAGCCAAAAGCAAACCATTGCAAGGCGCATTACGACAAAACCTGCGACGATCATGTCTAGGCTGTTTGTCTGAAAGAATCGGTCGATACCTGCGGCCATGATAAGCGATCCTGACATAGCCACTATTGTTAATACTCTATGCAGACTGTCATTGTTGTCGTAAGCAGAGGCGTACCAAGTGAAGTTCATCCACGCCCACCAAATGGCAAAGAACGACGCTGAGAACTTCAGTACCCCCTCAGTTATGTGGAAAGCTAAAATGGCATGATGAAGACCTGCCGCAGCGGAGGCGACTGCAATGACTGACACCAGATCAAACAGCAGCTCAAGCGGTGTTGCCCCTCTGTGAGGTTCCGTAGGTTCTCTGGGCACAAGAGGTGAAATGCCAAGTCTGCTAAGTATAGGTTTACTTTCCATTAGTGCCTGTCACCGAATAAATGCGTGTATTGAAGGAGTCAACGCAAAGGGCAGAAGCGATGTAGGGACACTTAAAAAAAGTTACTGTTTTAAAACTAGTTTTCATTTTTGCCAACCATACCTTCAGAATGGTTCTTTGAGCGTTCTCAGGATATCAATCGAGTGACGCGCATAAGGCTAAGGAGGCAAGATAAAACAGACTGAGCCGCGCTGACTTGTACAAATGCCCGATGTATTGCACGCGTATGCGATTGGAGGACCACTGGGTTTTGTTTTCAAGACTGATTCCGCGTGACAAAAAGATGCCGGATCATCAAAAGATGGCTGGCTATCTCGCACTGCATATCAGAAGCGATGCAATCCTCTATAGAGCTGGAAGTTTTGCAGCTGGTCGCGTAATACGATTTCAAAAAATTCGTCAAGACTCTGCATCGGTTAGGTGCTGCAAGGGGAGCATGCTGGTGGGACTTCCACGAAAGGATCGCATCGCGCTCGACCATAAAAGGCATAGGCGGTAGATGCAGAAACTGACTGTCGTACAGCAATCCATTGATCGCATAATTGTTCCAGATTCGTACGCTTGTCCAATTTTCAGGTAGCCGTTGTGGAGATACTAGCGATTACTTTCAGAAGGATTGAAAGACTGATGGTTACCTAAAAATTGGCCTCTCTCTACGACATCGCCAAGGTGGCAGCTCCACGTTTACGCCATAGCGATCATCAGTATTCACGCGGGAGTGAGCAATGTGATGTCCTGCCCCGGTACCTCTTTTTGTCGAAGCGAGAATCTATAATGAAAGCGCAAATACTTAACTCATTTGGCGGCCCGGAATCATT
>TARA_R110001583_G_scaffold49303_4_pt1 | contig 26197 bp, 21 predicted proteins | sample TARA_R110001583 | Tara Oceans TARA_R110001583 (sample SAMEA4398432) | marine metagenome | biome: Polar Biome; feature: [MES] marine water layer (ENVO:01000295) within the mesopelagic zone...; material: water (ENVO:00002006), including particulate matter (ENVO:01000060) such as...... | reverse complement strand
ACATTTGTCAGTCTTAGAAAACTTAGTGCTGGCGCCAATTTGGGTACATAAAGTGCCGCGTAAAGAAGCCATCGAAAAAGCGATGTACTATCTTGAACGAGTAAAAATTGCTGACCAAGCAGACAAATACCCGAACCAACTGTCAGGCGGACAACAACAACGTGTGGCGATTGCACGCTGCTTATGTATTAACCCTGAAATCATGTTATTCGATGAACCTACATCTGCACTGGACCCTGAAATGGTATCGGAAGTATTAGATGTTATGGTCGAACTTGCTGATGAAGGTATCACTATGATCTGTGTTACCCACGAAATGGGGTTTGCAAAAAAAGTCGCGGATCGCGTTATTTTCATGGATGCCGGGCAAGTGATTGAAGAAAATGAACCTAATGAGTTTTTCAACAATCCACAATCGGATCGTTTAAAGCTATTTTTAGAACAAATTTTATCTCACTAAATTTTTATCTAAACAGAGAAGGTTGCGTATTGATAAATACGTAATCTTTTCATTTCTTTATACTTTACCCTTCTAATGACCTTTACCAAACACTCTTTACATTAAACGCTCAACCTTCCTTTTATGTACCATGAAAAACTATTCCTTGGATTAAATACACTGTCATTCTCATTGATTCATATACTATGGTAATTATTTATTGCACTGACCTTAGGTATACCATGGAAGTAGAATTATTAGAGATTCAAGACTTTATTCGACAATACCCTCCTTTTGATACATTAGAAAATGAGGATTTGATAGAAATTACGCAAAGTATTGAAATTTCATATTTTCGTGCTCAAACGACCATTGTTGATATCAATATCAAAAGCAATGATCTGTTTATGATACGCAGTGGTTTGGTTGAATTATACCGTCGTAATGGCGATCTTTATAACCGCCTTGATCAAGGTGACTGTTTTGGTCAAATGGCGTTATTAACCAATAACAAAGTTCGTTTCCCTGCAACAGCCCTTAAAGACACGCTTTTATATTGCATCCCGGCAGCCGTTTTTTTAGACTTTTGTGAACGACACCTTGATTTTGCAGGATTTTTTGAGGTCGAAGATAGCACACGCTTAAAACAAGCAGTGGAAAACAATAATGAAGCTAACTCTTTAACGACCTCTAAAGTGAAAACACTGATCAGCAGAGATGTGATCATTATGTCCAATAATAGTTCTGTTCAAAGCGTCGCTCAAAGAATGACACAAGAAAACCTTTCTGCGCTATTAATCAATGACCCCGATATCACCGACGATCAAGGTAATAGCTTTGTGGGCATTATTACTGAAAGAGATCTATGTGCTAAGGTTATTGCCTCTGGACTCAGTGTTGAGACACCCGTTTCAGAAATTATGTCGACAGAATTAATCTCTCTTGATCATAACGCTTATATCTTTGAAGCGATGTTATTAATGTCCCGCTTTAATGTACATCACTTACCGATTCTAAAAAATAAACAGCCTATCGGTTTGATTGAAGTCGCAGATATCATTCGCTATGAATCACAAAATAGTTTGTTATTCGTCAGCAGTATCTTTCAACAACAAAGCCCTGAAGATTTAGCCTTATTATCAACACAACTACAAGACTGCTTTATCAGAATGGTTAATGAAGACGCTAATTCACATATGGTGGGTCGTGCCATGTCTGAGATTGGTCGTAGCTTTAAACAGCGTTTACTTGAGCTGGCAGAGTTATCTTTCGGCCCTCCTCCTATTCCCTACTGTTTCTTAGCATTAGGCTCTATGGCGCGTGACGAACAACTTATTGTCACCGACCAAGACAATGCCATTATCCTTGACAACAGTTATGATCATAACCTTCATAATGAATATTTTAGCAAGTTGTCAAAATTTGTCTGTGATGGTCTGGCTGCCTGTGGTTATAGTTATTGTACCGGTGATATTATGGCTACGAACAGTGAGTGGAGAAAAACACAGGCACAATGGGAAGCATGTTTTGCCGATTGGATAGATGATCCCAATCCTAAAGCCCTATTAAACTGTTCTATCTTTTTCGACTTAACCGGGGTTTATGGGCGAGTAAAATGGGCGGAGCAATTAAATGCTTTTATTCTACGTCGTGCAAAAAAGAATAATAGATTTTTAGCGTGTTTAGCCCGAAATGCATTAAATCGTAAACCACCACTCGGATTCTTTAAAGACTTTGTGATGGAAAAAGATGGCCAACATAATAACTCTATTAACTTAAAGCGTCGTGGTACTGCACCATTAGCTGATCTGATCCGAATCCATGCTCTGGCAATTGGTTCACAAGCTCAAAACTCATTTCAACGGCTTGAAGATATTATTGAGTCCGGCATTTTACCTAAATCAAAAGGACAAGACTTAATGCACGCGATGGAACTTATTTCATTAGTACGACTTCGCCATCAAGCCTTGAATATCGAATTTAAGAGAGAGCCCGATAATAATATTGAACCTGAAAATATGTCTGACTTTGAACGCAGAAATCTTAAAGATGCTTTTTTAGTATTAAGTAATGCACAAAGCTTTTTAAAATACCGCTATAACGCCAATATGATGTGAACATAATGCATAAATTTATCCATCCAGAAATTTTAAACTGGCAGGCTTTTCTTCAACGACAAGCAGCGCAAAGCAAAGATAGTCGTTTACGCCATTTCTATCAACAAGGCACTTATCATAATGATACTAAGCTTAAAGATATCGAATTTGTTGCCCTCGATTTTGAAACAACCGGACTCGATGCTAATAAAAACAGCATCATCAGTATTGGCTTGGTACATTTTAACTTACAGCGAATTTATTGCAGAAAAGTAAAGTCTTGGTATATCGATCCGCAGGATATTTTACAGGCGGATTCTGTGGTTATTCATGGTATTACTCATTCAGATCTTAATAAAGCTCCTAATCTATTACACATATTAGAGCAACTTTTAGATGAGTTAGCTGGAAAAGTAGTGGTTGTTCACTATCGCCGTATCGAGCGAGATTTTTTGGATAGTAACTTGCGAGCATTAATGAAAGAAGGCATTACTTTTCCGATGATTGATACCATGCAAATTGAAGCAAATCTGCAACAAAAAAGAACCCAAGGCATATTAAACAAGCTTAAAGGACGACGCCCTCAGTCGATTCGTCTTGCAAAGAGTCGCTTACGCTACAATTTACCGACCTATGCGCCACATGATGCACTAACAGATGCCATTGCCACAGCTGAGTTATTACAAGCGCAAATTAACTATCACTTTAGTCCTGAGACACCGATTAACAATCTGTGGTTGTAATATTAAGTATAAAAAAAGCCGATAACATCACTGCTATCGGCTTTTTTGACCGCCTCAAATTATTAAGCGTTTTACATCAGTTATTTGCTTCTGGGTTCTGTACGCATACCCATCAATAAACTCACACACATGACTAACAGCACAATGGTAAATGGTAAGCCCATTGAAATTGCACCTGCTTGTAATGCTTGAATGGCTTCTGTACCACCAATCCAAAGTAACGCAGCTGCAATTGAACCTTCAACTGTTGCCCAAAAAATACGTTGGGGAATAGGCGCATCAATTTTACCACCAGCCGTAATGCTATCAATCACAAGCGAACCAGAGTCTGAAGAGGTAATAAAAAATACCATCACCAGAATAATCGCTAACATTGATAAAATACTACCCATTGGTAGCGCATCAAACATTTGGAACATAGCAAGGCTAACATCTTTCAAACCTTCATTACCTAATGAGCCAATATTATTGGCCACTTGATCAATCGCCACTCCACCAAAAACAGACATCCATAAGATCGTCACAACGGTTGGTATGATTAATACCGCAGTAATAAATTCACGCACTGTTCGGCCACGAGAAATACGAGCGATAAACATGCCTACAAATGGTGACCATGAAATCCACCAAGCCCAGTAAAAGACTGTCCAACCGTGCATCCATGCTTCATCTTCACGGCCAACAGGATTACTTAAAGGAATAATGTTTTCAATATATCCCATTACTGTCATTGGGATAGAGCCAATCGAGACCGCTAGGGTCACTAATGCAACAAACACCACTAATGCCAATGCAAGTAACATATTGATATTACTGATTACCTTAACGCCACCTTCGATACCACGTACTACCGAAATGATCGCTAATAAGGTCACACCTGCAATAATATACAATTGCAAAGAAAGGTCAGCTTCTATACCAAATATATGTTGGAAACCACTGGCAGCTTGTTGAGCGCCAAGCCCTAAGGAAGTTGCTAATCCAAATAAGGTTGCTAATACCGCAAAAATATCAACAATATGACCAGCCCATCCCCATGCTCTATCGCCTAAAATAGGGTAAAACACAGAACGCATTGATAATGGCAAGCCTTTATTATAAGCAAAAAATGCTAATGACAAAGCAACCACACCATAAATTGCCCATGGGTGTAATCCCCAATGGAACATCGTCGCCCCTAAAGCAAGTTTAGCGGCTTCCGGTGTATTAGCCACTACATTAAGTGGTGTTTCATACCATCCTGTATAATAAGCAACAGGCTCTGCAACCCCCCAAAACATCAAACCAATACCCATGCCGGCAGCAAATAACATTGCTATCCAAGACAAGGTTGAATAATCAGCTTTTGCTTCATCACCACCTAATCTTATTTTTCCGTAGGGTGAAACAACCAAACCTAAACAGAAAATAACAAATATGTTTGCAGACCACATGAATAGCCCATCAAAAGCACCTATTATTTGCCACTTTATACCATCTAAAAAAGCCTTAGATGTTGCAGGTTCAATGACCAAAATAGCGATTAAGAAAAGACAGACTAAACCTGCACTAATTCCAAAAACAGGATTGTGCACATCAAATCCCCATTTCTTAACGTTATCTTGTCCGATGGTATAATCGGTATTTTCAATACTATATTTATCTTTATTTAAACTCATTAATCCTCTTTTAGAACAGATTGTTCTATCCATTTTCAGTCATCATTCTCAGTTTCAACAACTTTACATATGCGACATGCGTCACAATAAATTTTATTGACGCAAGGTGAGATCATAACATGCTTTAAGTATATTTTGATAAAACTGTTCACAAAAGAGATGTCATACCATTCTGCATAACATTGTGATCAGGGCTTGTTGAGGGAAAATGAAGGAGATCAAGGCGTATGATTGAGTAATAGCTGGCTATTGCGATTGAATGCAACGACGCTATCTATTATTTTAACCAACAAGATAGATCAGATACTTATGCAGATTGGTATCATGCCAAAGCGACTTACAAATCAAGTCTAATTAAATTCAACTCGTGACAATCGAATCGAGATATTATTTTAAATCGTAATATTTTAGAATTGTAATGTTTTAGAATTGTATTCATAAAGTGCAGTTAGTTTTGCTTAGTTCAAGGCAAACCATCTAGCAATAGCGTGCTATTGTTAGATGGTTTAACACAGAAATCCCTGAAAATAGTGGTATTGTATCGTTTTGCTTAACATGAGCTGAGGTTACATTTTAACGGCTACAATTAGGGTTTGCCACCGCGCTACTAGGCAGTGTTTGAATCGTGGCTTGTAAATCACCAATACGTGTCGAGTGTGATGGATGTGTTGATAATAACTCAGGAGGTTGTTCGCCCGATGCTTTAGCCATGTTTTGCCACAAAGTGACACTTTCTTTAGGGTCAAACCCAGCCTTCGCCATCAACTTTAACCCTACAATATCTGACTCTGACTCCTGCGCTCGTCCATAGGGCATTATAATCCCATATTGCACGCCAAGCCCTAACCCAGCCATGGCTAAGCTTTTATATTGATTACCTTGTAGGGCGATATCTGTAATGCTTAAACCAATGTTGGCAAGTTGACTACTCGATAATCGCTCATTGCTATGATTTGCAGTCACATGCGTGATTTCATGACCAATGACAGTGGCAAGTTGGTGTTGATTAGTGGCAACTTTTAATAACCCGGTATAAACACCAATTTTTCCGCCCGGTAATGCAAAGGCATTGACTTGGTCACTATCAAATACAACCACTTCCCACTCACTAAAATCAGATTGAGGGCCTAGGGTACGGGTAATCGCATTACTGACACATTGCACGTACTGATTCGTTTTAACATCTTGACTAATTTTTTCTTGCTGCTTCATCTGTTCAAAGGATTGCGCGCCTAGTGTCGACATTTCGCCTCCCGAAAAAAGCAAAACTTGTTGCCGTCCTGTTGGTGACGTTGAGCACCCCACCATTCCGATCATAGTTAGGCTACACAGAGCCACTAAACTAAATTTTTTCATTTTTAAATCCCTTTTCAGTAAAAGTAAGCACCTTAATCAATCGCTGTAAATGCTAAGTAAAATCGCCCTATTGTTCAAGTCAAAGCAAAACATTAACGTTTGCCTTTGTACAAAATAAAACCAACTAACAAAAAGTTATGAGATATAACTGTAAAACTAATGCAGACGAGACTATCTATCAGTTATAATCATTGAAGTAAATGATATACCTTTTACTCATCAAGGTGTATTTAAAAACAACCACTAGCAAAGCCTCTATGTTACCAAAAATAGAGGCTTTGCTTTATTATATTAATAGGAATTCCATGAATAATTTTTTCAAAAAATCACTTATTGCTTTTGTTGCAGTGGCCAGTCTAATCACTGTTCCTGCTTTTGCACAGGAAACCATAAAAGTAGGTATGTCTGGTCGATACTTCCCATTCACTTTTTCAAAACAAGATAAATTACAAGGTTTTGAAGTCGACATTTGGGACGAAATCGCAACACGTTTAGATGTTAAAGTCGAGTACACAACAGCAAGCTTCTCAGGCCTTTTTGGTATGTTAGAAGCAGGCCACATTGATACTATTTCAAACCAAATTACTATGACAGAAGCTCGTTTAGCAAAATATGCTTTTACAACACCTTATGTTATTGATGGTGTACAAATTACAGTGCGTAAAGGGCGCGACGATATCAACAGTGTTGCAGACCTTAAAGGTAAAAAAGTAGCCGTAAATCTAGGTAGTAATTTCGAACAAGTATTACGTAAACTAGATCCTAACAATGAAATCACTATCGTCACTTATGATTCAGGATTAGAGCAAGATGTTGCACTAGGTCGTATGGATGCTTTTATCATGGATAAAGTATCATCAGTGCAATTAATCAAAAAAGCGGGATTACCACTACAACTAGCCGGCCAACCTTTTGAAAAGATTGAAAATGCAATGCCATTTTTAAACAAGCCTTCTCAAATTATTATTCGCGACAGAGTAAATAAAGTGTTAGCTGATATGAGAGCGGATGGTAAATTAGTTGAAATCTCAAACAAATGGTTTGATACCGATATTACTCAGTAAACCCTCAAAATAAATACTCTGCTTAGCAATAAAAGCAGAGTATTTTTCGTCTAGGTAGTATTTATACCATTCTGTATAATATTGTGATCAGGGCTTGTTGAGGGAAAATGATGGAGAGCAAGGCGCATGATTGAGTAATAGCTCGCTATTGGGATTGAATGCAACGACGCTATCTATTATTTTAACCAACAAGATAGATCAGATACTTATGCAGATTGGTATTATATATAGTCCAAGTAATATTTACAGAAAGTAAAACGTTGATTTTGTAGAAAAGATGTTAAATTACCAGCTATTCATCATTCAATAATATTTAAGCGACACAAAATCACATATTCATATTTATCTAGAGTGGTATTATTACCACCAAAAGCCATTTAAAAATTAGGATAGCATTCTTCATGCAAAGTTCGTTTGACCTGCAATACATCATTCAATTAATGCCAATATTATTTAAATATCTTGGTGTCACGATGGAAATGGCCCTTTGGGGGTTTCTATTCGCTTTGATTTTATCACTCTCACTCGCTTTAATTCGTGTTTTTAAAATCACTATTCTTCACCATTTTGCAGCGCTATTCATTTCGTTTTTTCGTGGTACACCTTTATTGGTGCAGTTGTTTCTGCTGTATTATGGTTTGCCACAATTTATGCCAATCTTTATTGGGATGGATGCATTTACAGCTTCTATTATTGGCCTTTCTCTGCACTTTTCTGCTTATATGGCAGAAAGCATTCGCGCAGCTATTTTAGGTATTGATAAGTCTCAAATGGAAGCTAGTTTGAGTATTGGTATGACACGCTTACAAGCAATGAAACGCATTATATTGCCTCAAGCAGCACGAGTCGCAACGCCCTCTTTGATGAATTACTTTATCGATATGATTAAAAGCACTTCTTTAGCGTTCACGCTTGGTGTAGCTGAGATAATGGCAAAAGCACAAATGGAGGCCTCTTCTAGCTTTAAATTTTTCGAAAGCTTCTTAGCCGTTGCACTTGTTTATTGGGGGGTAGTATTAATATTCACCCGTCTACAACATGTTTTAGAAAACCGACTCAATAAGGCTTATTAATATGATTAAAGTGACCAACCTCAGTAAAAACTTTGATGATTTATCTGTCTTAAAAGAAATCAGTTTTGAAGTGAATAAAGGCGAAATCATTGTCATCATTGGCCCATCAGGGACAGGGAAATCAACATTATTACGCTGTTTAAACTATTTAGAAACACCGACTTCTGGTCAAATAGAAATCGGAGACATTACTGTTGATGCTAAAAAATATAGTCACAAACAAATTACCAAATTACGCCAACACAGTAGCTTTGTTTTTCAAAACTACTCTTTGTTTGCCAACAAAACGGCCATAGACAACGTTGCAGAAAGTCTAATAACCGTTTGGAACGTTGCACGTAAAGAAGCACTTGCAAGCGCTAAAAAAGTATTAATTAAAGTAGGTCTAGAAGATAAATTAGACTTTTACCCTTCACAGCTGTCGGGTGGTCAACAACAACGCGTCGGTATCGCACGTGCTATGGCAACACATGGTGAAGTTATCTTATTTGATGAGCCCACCTCTGCCCTTGATCCAGAATGGGTTGAAGAAGTGCTGGCTGTAATGAAACAACTCGCCATTGAAAAACAGACCATGATCGTGGTTACCCATGAGATGCAATTTGCCAAAGAAGTCGCTGACAGAGTCATTTTCATGGAAGGTGGTTATATTGTTGAGCAAGGCACGCCGAAGCAAATATTTGAAAACCCACAAAATGCACGCACCCAAGAATTTGTAAAACGCGCTCTAAAACGCTAATACACGAGACCATAATCTTTTTGAGATACGGATATGACGCCAGTAGCACCCGGTAGACAGCAAATTTTCACCCTAGCATGGCCAATTGCAATGAATGCTGTTTTATTGCAATTGATATTAGTAATAGATACCATTTTAGTCACGCCTTTAGGTGAAGAGGCACTGGCAGCAATGGGTATCGCGGCCAGTATTGCAGGACTTATTTTGGGGCTTTTATTTGCTTTCTCGAATGGTTCTCAGCTCATTATTGCTCAAGCCCATGGTGCCGATAATACACTTGCAGTTAGCAAAGGTTTTCGTTCTGGTCGTGTTATTAACTGTTTTATTGCCACTGTCGGCATCATATTAATTTTCACCCTTGCCAAGCAATTGATTGATGCCATCTCAGATACTCAGGCAATGGCAACCATGGCCTATGATTATTTAAAAGCATTTTCAATCGTCACTATCGGTGTGGCTTTATGCCAAAATATTACTGTGTATTTTAATGCCACCGGAAACAGCCGCATCCCCTTTTATGCCAATATTTTTGAACTTCCAATTAACGTTTTAATCAGTATTTTATTAATCTATGGTTTATTCGGTTTCCCTGAATTAGGCCTTACCGGTGCAGCACTCGGCTCCGCGATCGCAGTAATGTGTCGCACGCTATTCCTGATCATTTTTTATATGAAACAACAGTCCAAACAAGGCAATAACAAACACAACCAACCAGAAAGACTCACCCGAGCAGATGTAAAAAATCACCTAACATATGCAACCCCTATTGCAGGCACCTTCGTTAGTGGCGTCATGGCAAACAGCTTATGTATGCTGATTTATGCTAAATTAGGGGTTAATCAATTTGCGGCATTAACCCTACTTGCTCCTTGGATAAAAGTAGCAGGTCATTTAGCGACGGCATGGGCGCAAGCGACAAGCATCATAGTGGGTCAGTTATTAGGTAAGAAATCATGGGGTATGCTTGATGAAGTGATCAGTAAAGCGTGGATCACTTCATTTATTATCAGCATATTTATGTCCGCTTCTTACCTGGGAATGTTTTACCTATTTGAAGCTATTTATCCGGAATTACAAGCTGAAACGGTCTCAACACTGTGGCAATTTATGCCTATTTTATTAGTGATCCCCTTTATCAGAGCATCCAATACTTTCTGCGGCAATGTCCTTCGTGCTGGTGGCGATGCTAAACACGTTTTTAAAATACACGCTTTAACACAATGGTTTGTGATTGTTCCCTTATCGGTGCTTTTTGTACTTTATTGGGAGCTCAGTGCGGTATGGGTATTTGCTTTGATATTATTGGAAGAATTAATAAAAGGGGTGCCTTTCCATATCCGTATGTTAGGTGGTAAATGGAAACGAAGTTTAGTGTAAAAAGTAAACCCAATAAATTTTAGTTTTTATTGGGTTTAATAACTAGGTTTAATAGCCAGGTTTTAAAACTACCCTTTAAGATGAAATCACAAAACTTAAATAACGATTTCCTTAAATGACAACTTCGTCGGCAAAAATAAGCGCCTTAGAATAACAATGCATAATAAAACTTTCGTCGATGCTTAATAATTTCTCACTTTTTTTGATGCCGATAAAATCACTATTTTCAATTTTAAAACATAAATCAAGACGACAACCCAACTCACTAGATTTATTAGTTAATGCATCCTGAAGCTCTAAACTTAAGGATAATTCTTTAAATAACAACTCAAAGTCAGCTTCGATTAAAACATTTAATATCGAAACGATGCCAAGTAAATAGCCCTGTTCAGCGAGTTTTTTATTCGGGCTTAATAGTAACTCAATAAACTTGCCTCTGATTAACCCTATTTTGATAAGCTCAGAGGGTTTATCATTGCCTAAATCACCTAAAGATAAAACAGTCACAAACTGCTTAATCGCATCTTCCCCAAGATAAATAACACCTTGCGAAATACTACTTATTTTTTTATTAGTAGACTTACACCTTAAATTAGACAACCTTAATAGGCTAGAAATCAAAGCGACATCTTTTTCTACCTTATGAATCAAAGAAGCAAAATTTAAAGGTTTTTGTAGCGTGATGTTAAGTAAATCTAAAGCGGCTAATTTAGAGGGATTAATATTTTTAAAGTGCAGTAACTTAGGTTTAGTAAAATAGTAACCTTGAAAATAATCTGCTCCAGCCTCACGAATTAACTCAAAGGACTCATAATCCTCAATCCGTTCAACAATAATGTATTTATTCGGAAATTTATTTTTTAAGGATCTAATTCTTTGTTGTGTTGTTTCAATATTTTTATCTACTTCAATTTTAATATATTTAACTTCTTGAAGTAAATCATCCCACTTCTTATCACCATCGTAATCATCTAAAGCAAAGATATAGCCCAACTTTTTTAAAGCTTCAACACAACCTTTTACCTCATCAAGCCTATCGGTTCTTTCAATGATTTCCAATACAACATTACGCGGAGAAATTAATTCAGGTAAACCATATATCAGTGAGTTTGCAGATAAGTTAATAAATATTTTTTTATTATCTGAAAGTTTATCAATCCCAAAGAACAGCAAACTATCGAAAAATAGCCGTGCAGTCGCAACGTCATCACTAATACCAGCTGGAAAATAATTTTCCATTGAATTGCGATAAAGTAACTCATAGGCAAACACATTTTCATTACGATCCAGAATTGCTTGCCTAGCAACAAATTTAACGTTCTCTGCTTCTTTCATCCAAATCCTTATGAAAAATACTAATTAGAAAGGAAAAGTATAGACCTTATATGTTCAAAAAATGTATCAAAACCATAGTAAGAGTCATTAATGTGTTTTGTATCAAGTTCACCGCTACACTAATCAACAGACAAGGTTTGAATTATATTTTTCGCTTATAGATATATCCAATTTAAAAGAAAAGAAAGTGTTACCCACATCAGCACAATTAACGGAATGCCAATACGCATAAAATCAGAAAACTGATAACCACCAGCATTCATCACCAATAAATTAGTTTTATAGGCCATCGGTGTTGCATAACTTAAATTGGCACCAAATAACACCGCCAAAATAAATGGTTCAGGTGAGAGGTTAAGTTGACTCGCCACCGAAATAGCAATCGGCGTTCCAATAACCGCAGCTGCATTGTTAGACACAATATTGGTTAAAATCGCTAATAACAGCATTAAAGCAGCCAATACTCCACCTGGTGGCAATCCAGAAGATAACGCAACAAAAACCTGTGCAATATATTCAGCCCCTCCTGTTGTCATCATAGCAGCACCTAAAGCAAGAGACGCAGCAACGATTAAAATAACTTGCGTGCTCAAGGCGGATGCCGCTTCTTGCCAGTTTAAACATTTAGTCAATAACAAGATGAGTACACCGCATATTGAACTAATTTCAATAGGCAGAATTCCAAAGGCCGATGATAAAACCACAGCAAGCAATGTGCCTAATGCCAATGGTGCTTTACTGGTTTGCGGTAGAGATTCTGCACCATCGATAATTAATAAACCTTGTTTTGCTTTTAATAATTCAATCTGCTCCACGTCACCTTGTACCAGTAATACATCCCCTATTTTCAATAGCGTGTTGCTAATACTACTGCGACCAATTTCCATTGCTTTGCCTGCTCTATGTAATGCAACAACCGTAATGGCATATTTATTAATAAAATTTGCTTGTTTTAAGGTTCTTCCTTCCACGCCAGAGCCTGCAATAATGACAATTTCAGCTAATGTTTGTTTATCTGCTTCTAATGGGTGTTCTTCATCCACTTTATTCTCACCAGAAAATAAAGTGGCACCTAATACGGCCTCATATTCCTTAAGACGATCAGGGTAATCATGAACTTTTAAACGATCGCCAACAACCAACACAGTGTCAGGTAAAAGTACGATATTATGATAATCCGCGCCTCGTTGAATACTTTCTATTTTGATTTGCCCATCAGTCAATTCAATCACTTCAGAAATGGTTTTCTGATTCGCCCCGCTATCTTCATTTATATTAAGGTAAGCACTAAATATACGGGGAGACGTATCTGGCATGGTCGCGGTTCGTTTGGGCAAAAGTTTGGGTGCAATTAACCATAAGTAAAGTATCGCGACAACAGAAGCCATCAGTGCAGGCATAATGAAATCAAATAACCCAAATTCAACTGCCCCCATATTTTTTGCAATACTCACCACTAACAGATTAGTGGAAGTACCTATTGTGGTTGCCATACCACCAACCAAGGTGGCTAGCCCCATAGGCAGTAATATCGGTGATGAGTCTGTTTTAGTGCGTAAGGAAACACTGATCAAAATAGGCAATAATAACACTACAACGGGAGTGTTATTGATAAAAGCACTTAATCCGCCACCAAGAATAAGGGTTAGTAATAAAGACAAAGAGGGACTTATCTTCCACAATTTAGCCAAATATCGGCCAATAGGCTCTAAGGCCCCCGTACAAACAATTCCGTGGCCAATAATCATCAATGAACACACAGTCACTAACGCTTCATGACCAAAGCCAAAAAACAATGAGCTTGCTTCAAAATGATTGCCATCAACATAAAAGGGAAACAGTGAAAACATCAAACACAATATCGCTATCACAGCCAATGAAGAGGTTTCTAGGGGAATATCTTCGCGGCGAAATAAATACAAGGCCAGTACGGTAATGAATAAAACCGCTAATGCATGATGACTAGGAAGATCTGGAATATTCATAAGGCGATACCTAATAAATTAATTAATAACGTCAGTTTCTTATAAGCACAATAGTCCATTCTCAAAAATAAGACCTCCTTTTAGTTCACGTTATTCACTAACGCATACTCCTATGGAGTACAACCAAAGTGAACTTTAGAAGCATTGTATTCATTAACCTAAAGCGACTCCGACACTGGCGAAAAGTCATACCAGTTTCCGCTTTAAAAAATCGTTCTATGGTGCGACCACTTACACCAGATAGTGTGGCTAAGGGAAGTGTTTGATATGGATATTGTAAGATGTAACCCACTTAACGTCGTAAACGAGGATATTGCCCTGAATGAATATATCAATCCGTCGTTTCAAGTTATTCTCGTTCATCCTTCTTCTCATTCATCTATGACCACTCACCCTATTCGTTTTCTTCGAGCTTCTGTTAAGGTATGATTTCTGTCGGTTAAGAAAAATATGATTTCTGCATTATTTAAGTGGCAACCCCCTCAATATAATAAGGATTATCTTCATGGATAGTAGACTAAATGTTAAAACCATGGTCGCATTTATGGTTATCGCTTTTGCTGTTTATATAATGATATTTCCATTATCAAACCAACCCGTTACATTTTCTTATAGTGCGGCGGTGGTATTAATCACTTTGACTTGCTGGAGTGCCTCGTTACTTCCTCCTTTTTTAACCGGATTAATCTTTTTTGCGCTATCCATTATATTGCAGTTAATTGAACCCAATTTATTATTTTCTGGTTTTGGTTCAACGGCAGTATGGTTAATCATTTCTGGGTTTATTATTGGTTCCGCCATTTCAACATCAGGTTTGGATAAGCGATTAGCTGCAATCATCGCCCCACATTTAACCATTAGTTATCCGCGCTTAATATCTGGCTTGGTGATCAGCGCAATACTGTTAGGTTTTGTGATGCCATCTTCAGTAGGAAGAGCCGTTGTATTAATCCCAGTTGGTATGGCATTAGCAGCAAAAATAGGATTTACTCAGGGCAGTAACGGGCGTAAAGGCATCGCAACTGCATTGGCAATTTCATGTAATATGCCTAGCTTTGCAATATTGCCAGCAAATATCCCCAATATGATTTTAGCGGGTTCAAGCGAGACCTTATATAATATCCAATTTGGTTACATGGAATACCTCATATTACATTTCCCCATTTTAGGCATTGCTAAGTCATTATTGGTTGTCTTATTGATACTTAAGTTATTCCCAGCAAGCATCCCTGCCTCAACAAGCTCAGCAGCAAACTCAGCATTAGAAACCGCGCCAGAAGATGTGGTTTTGGAGAGTCGATTACAACGAAAAGTGCTTATTATTTTAGGCATCACTTTATTGTTCTGGGTAACCGATACTTTACATGGTGTTAACCCTGCTTGGGTTGGTTTAACCGCTGCCATATTATTGTTGTTTCCAAAATGGGGAGTCATCGAGCCAAAGAAATTTAACAGTTCAATTGATTTTGGCACCGTGGTATTTGTTTCAGCGGCCCTTGGTTTAGGCACATTAGTGAATGTATCAGGCGTGGGCACGATGATGGGAGAAGCTTTTGTTCATTTATTACCTTCATCAACAGAGAATACCTTTGCCAGTTTTATGTCGCTTTCTCTTATTTCAACCTTAACAGGTCTAATCACCACCATCCCGGGCGTACCAACTGTACTTTCAACCATGGCAGCTGATTTTGCGCAAACCACTGGTTTTTCAATACCCGCGGTGTTAATGACACAAGTGGTAGGCTTTTCAACGGTTGTTTTCCCTTACCAAGTTGCGCCTTTAATTTTAGCGATGCAACTGTCAAAAGAATCACTCGCTAGCCTGTTAAAAATCACCTTCCCTCTCGCAATATTGACGATTGTAATATTAATGCCACTGGATTATTTGTGGTGGGTTGCACTTGGTTGGATAAGTTAGTCTATAAAATATTGCTTCATTAGTGGCTCTGAAAACCAGAAAGGTTGTTTTTTGTAGAATGAGATTTAATTGAAAAAAGAGCGCTAAACGCTCTTTGCGGAGAAATTCTATAATCTGAACGCTTCATTTAGCGAACTCAAATTGTGGGTTAAAATGTGTAGCAAAGAGAAACGTAACCCACTGTTTTATTTTTATTTAAATATTTTCATGGCTTAAAGTGCTGCATTATTAAAATTACGGATTACTTTATATTTAATAAGTTCATTTGTTGCTTCAATAACTTCGACTCTTGCTCCTTTATAACCAATTATTTTGGAAGAACTTAAATCATATTCAACATCATTATTGAATGCAGGTCTCGCTGCATTATTAGAAAACTCACGATAACCTACGTTAATTTTATTTCCAACTTTTCCACTATAGATAAGAGTTTGTTGAAAAGAGTTACTTGTTAGAACTGGTTTTTTAACTCGCTGAAAATTAGCATTTGGTTCACAAGCTAGTGCATTTAATGCCGTTATAACACACAATCTCGGCTTATCTTTATATGCCATAATTGCTTTCCAAGGATCTGCCAGAAAAGCTTTATCAACTGAACCTCCTCCTACATCTGGACTGGGAAAATAAGTTTCAGAATTACTATCTTCACCTTTCTTGACGTAGTAACCAGATGTCAAATCATAAGCCCAAGCTATACTCACCATTGATGGCAAATAAATTGCGTCATACTCAGAATAGTTACCTTGCTTTAACATTACATCACCAATGTAAGCAATGTTTACATTGTCCAAAGGAGGCTCGCTTATTTTTGTCGTTTCAGGTTGATAGTTGTAGCTAGGAGAGGCACACCCACCTAACGCTAAAGCCGAAATAATGAATATTGTTTTTTTCATGTTTATTATACTCCGTAATTACTTTGATGAGCCCAACGGCTTTTTAGACGGAACTTATCCATATTGCCAAAAGATACACCGAACGGTCTAATTTATTAATATTTGATAAGATATTATCAAATTTAATCAACTAATCAATACCTTAAAAATAGAAGTGAAATTTCAATCATGTCTATAAATAGAAAAAATCCGTATTAACAACAAAAATACGGTATAAAAATAGTCTGTAGATAAAAGCATAATTATTGAGAAGTTAAGTGAATTTGCTATCTCAAATTTTGATAGAAATAAAAAAGCCACGTTCAGCAAGTGAATACTGAAAGTGGCGATAATTTTATAATTTAGAAGTTTCTTTCAAAAAAGCCAAAATGACTAAACTAAGCGGTTGAGACTGGTACCCCAATATTATAGAGAAAAGCAGAATCAGCCGATGTCGCCTGTACTTGAATAGACGTCATCGTTGCTTGACCAACAATATTCGCAAATGACGAATCGGCGGCGTCAAGCCCAATACCAATCCTAACAAGCCCACTTATTGGTGCCATACGAGTCGCGTCAAAAAGATACCAACGATCTTCTAAATAAGCTTCAAAGAAACCATGAAAATCAGGAGGCTTTAATCCAACCGCATAACCTGAAACATAACGAGCTGGGATACCTAAAGCGCGACATAAAGCAATGCTCACATGTGCAAAATCACGGCACACGCCAGCTCGCTGAATCAGCACATCACAAGCACTTGAAGATGCATCGGTACTGCCAGCAACGTAATCAATATGTGTATTGACCCAATTACAAATCTCATCAACTCGAGAATAACCACTTGGCAACAGACCAAACTCTTTCCAAGCAAAACGTCCCAGACGATCAGACTCACAATATCGACTCGGACTTAAAAAAGGCAAAACTGATGTAGGTAACCTTTTATGTTCGACCTCATTTAAATATCGAACATGCTCGATGTCAGGTGATAATTGCACTGTCGCATCATATCGAATGCTTAACTCACAGGGCTCCGCTTTTAAGCGCAGACCACGGCAACCAAAATCATTAAGCTGAAACCACTCACTATCGATACTGGGTGTGATAATAAGACTCTCTTCTACTGTTTTTTGATGATAAGTATTAGCAGCCGCAATGTTAAAAACAAAGCTTGAAGTTGTCTCGACGGTATAAATAAGTTCTGATGATATATTCACAAAATACATAATAGATGACCTCTAATTGATGATGATCGTCATAACAATTAATCAATATAGATAAAACACTCTATATCATTAAACCTTTGTACTAACTGAACTCTATTTATAATGACAACGTAATTGATTTCCCTAATTGAGTATGAAGTAAGACCACTGATAGTCTTTCATTTTGTAAAGCTAAATAGCTAATAGTTTTTAGAGTTTAAAATACAAAACATAATTTTAATTTCCTATACTACACTAGTCTTATCTTTAATTGATAAAAATGTCACCTCCAAAAACTAATGCTAAATTCGCGTATTTTGATTAAAGCGCTTCAATAGCGCTATTATTTACATCATAAATACAAAAAGGTAATACTCAAAAACGAAAAAGCCCCTAGTTTACAAAAATAAACTAGGGGCTAAATTGGTGTAGTCGGCCGATAACTCGGACTCTGTCTTCATTCGTGTATTTGATTAAAGCTCTACAATCGCATTTATACATACGTCAGAAACGAAAAAGCCCCTGTTTATATTAAATAAACAGGGGCTAAAATGGTTGTAGTCAGCCGATAACTCGGACTCAGTCTTCATTCGTGTATTTGATTAAAGCTCTGCAATCGCATTTATACATACGTCAGAAACGAAAAAGCCCCCAGTTTATAAAAATAAACTAGGGGCTAAATTGGTGTAGTCGGCCGATAAGCCGGGTTCTGTCGTGAATCGTCATTCGTCTAGGTCTGCAATCGCTCACAGACTCAAGCAACCTACCCGCTTCCAGCATGGGTCATGCCTCAGGAAGCCTATTTGGTCTTGCTTCGGGTGGAGTTTACCTTGCACTGATGATTACCCATCAGCCGGTGCGCTCTTACCGCACCCTTTCACCCTTACCAACTAATAAATTAGCTGGCGGTCTCCTCTCTGCTGCACTTGTCGTTAGCTCGCGCTACCCAGGCGTTACCTGGCACCCTACCCTATGAAGCCCGGACTTTCCTCCCCTCTTAAAAACCGAAGTCATAAGAGCGGCGACGATTTAGCCGACTACGCTGCGCAGTATATAGAACTCAACAAAGAAATAAAGTTATAAGTTTTAGTAATTATCCAGCACTTAATTAAAACTAAGTGGTTTTGCCAAAATAAAGAGCAAATGAGTAGTTACAAATTTTCCAAGCCCCATTTATAGAGCTCATTTTTCTTTTCATTATGTATTTGTGCCGTCAGTGCAGCAGCTTTTTTAAGTGGTAACTGTTCTTTTAATAAGGTTAAGGTATTTAGCGCAACTTGAGAAATAGCATCTTTGTCAATTGTTGCGCCTGCGACCATCAATACAAACTCTCCACGACAGTGGTTATCATCTTCTTTTAACCACGCTAACATTTCCAACGCAGGTAATGCATAAAACGATTCAAAAGTTTTAGTGAGTTCGCGGGCGATGACTAATTTTCTATCTTCGCCTAATACATTAATGATTTGTTGTACGGTATCCACGATGCGTCGTGGTGATTCATAAAACACCATCGTGCGCGTCTCTTCAATTAATGCGGTTAGTTTATCTTGTTTACCTTTTTCTTTGGCAGGTAAAAAACCTTCAAAGGAGAAACGATCCGTAGGTAAACCTGCAGCACTTAATGCAGCAATGGTTGCACAAGCACCTGGAATGGGTACGATTTCAACGCCATTCTCTCGGCATTCGTTCACTAAATGATAACCGGGATCACTAATAAGTGGGGTCCCCGCATCAGAAATTAATGCCACAGACTGCCCTGCTTTTATTTTTTCAATCAGCACTTTTCCGCGTTCACGTTCGTTATGATCATGTAGCGGAAACATTGGTTTCTTTATTTGATGATGACTTAATAGCTTCCCACTGTGTCGAGTATCTTCTGCAGCTATCAGGTCAACTTGTTGCAGCGTTTCAATGGCACGATAAGTAATATCACTCATATTGCCAATAGGCGTGGCAACGATATACAGTTTTGCGGGAAGAAGTGATAAGGATTCGTGGTGCTGAGACATATAATTAGCCTATTAAATTATGAATAAGATTGTTTAACGCAAGCCACAATATTACACTACATAGTTATTGATACCTATACAGAAATTCTGCAGTCTATTGTGCTGTTTAATAAAGGACTCTATTTTGAACGTTTTACTCAAAAAACGCATAAGCCGTTATTTAATACTGATCACTGCAACTATATTGATGACCGCGTGTGTGACCACGGAAACGCTGCCAGAGGACATTCCTCCCGCACTGTTTAGCGAATTAAAAGATGATTCTACTTTTTATCTGAATAAAGATACTCAATTAGGTAGCGATGAAAATTTAATTTGGCAATTTCTTGCAATACAAGCACTGGTAGCAGAGCAAAAGTTTGTGCTTGCTAATGCTGTGATTGATTCTTTGCAAACGAAAACACTAACACCAGAACAATCTGCGATCTTAGGGCTTTTAATCGCGGATAAGTTTTATGCGCAAAACAAGTTACCTGAAACACAGGCGACTTTGACAAATGTTGATTATCAAACGCTTAATGACACTAGTCTGATTCATTATTTAGCCTTACAGTCCACGCTACATATTAAAAACAATTTATCGCTTGAAGCTTCTGAAAGCTTATTATTATTAACGCCTCGACTATTGATCGATGAAGAAAAACAGCGTTATAACGATTTATTATTAGCACAATTAATTCAGTTACCCGCTGAAACATTAGCAAGCTTTGTAAACAAAACCGATGAGCAAGCTATTAAAGAAAGCACTGAACAAAACAAAGACCTTGCGACAGAACAAGTGACTGATATCGTCGCACAGGCGAATCCTCTTGTTGAGTCAAGCATCAAAAATAATGAATATCAAGTTGAGCCTCGATTTAAAGCAGGATGGTACGCACTGGCGCTACTTTACCAACAAAATAAATTACGCCCCAATCGTTTGAGTCGCGTATTAAATGATTGGAAAGCCGCGTATTTTGATCACAGCGTGTTAGCATTTATGCCTGAGGTACTGACTAATATCTCTGCCTTAAGTCCTTATCAACCAGACAATATTGCGGTGTTATTACCCCTCACTGGCCGTTTTGAAAAACAAGGCAAAGCGATTCAATTTGGGTTATTAAATGCTTATTATCAACAACAAAAAGCATTACAAAATGAAGGTGAACAGCCTCCTAAATTACACTTTTTTAATACTCAAACAACGAATGCACAGCAGCTTGCGATACAAATAAAACAAGCCAATATCGATTTTGTGATTGGCCCTCTCATGAAACGAGAAATTGAAGAGCTATTACCTTTACTCGGTACGCTGCCAGTGTTGGCTTTAAATCGATTCACTGAAACCGCACAAGTTGCCGTCGATACAGACAGCGAGAATGTTATTAATAATGACATTGCGAATGACATTGGCATTGAGAATGAGATTGAGATTGCTAATAAAAGTAATACTCTCAATGAGAACAATCCAGTCGCCTGGCATTATGCATTTCCTTTATCGCCAGAAGATGAGGCTCGACAAGCCGCAATTATGATTCGTGCAGATAAACATAAGCACCCACTTATTATTGCACCAAAATCTAATTATGGAACACGTGTTGCAGATGCTTTTAAAGCACAATGGGCATCATTAACACCAGGAAGTGATGTTAAAGTCGAAGCACATTATTTTCAATCAACCTCAACACTAGCCGACTTTATGGAGGACGTATTCCAAACGGGAGACAGTAAACGCCGTATTAGTCAAATGCGTTCCATCGTCGGCGCGCCAATAGAAACAGAAGTACGAAGTCGTCGAGACGTAGATGCGATATATATTGTCAGTAAGCGTGATGAGCTGATTTTATTAAAGCCCTTTATCGACGTTTCTGTTAGCCCATTTGCAGAAAATATCCCACTTTATGCGAGTTCGCGTAGCCATAGTGAAGATCGCTTTAATATGCACAATAAAGAACTGTCAGAGTTAGTTTTTTCAGATAATCCATTTCTGTTAAATCAATACCCAGAGATGAATAATGAGGTCGAGCAATCGTGGGGAAAACAATCTTTTTCCACCTTAAGAATCTTTGCTTTAGGCTTCGATAGTTACCAAATTATTAACCAATTAATCTACTTGCAAAATAATGAAAATGCAGTGTATAAAGGCCTTGTAGGAGAACTCTCCTTAGATTCAGGCAATAATGTAGATGCGAAATTGAGTTGGGCTAAGTATCAAGACGGAACGCTCTTTGAAGTTACCTCGCCTATTTCAGCCAAGTAATTCAACAGGCGTTATTGCCGAAAAAAAAGCCTTAGCTTATTTATTAAGCCAGGGCTTAACACTACTTCATCAAAACTATTATTGTCGATTTGGTGAAGTAGATTTAATTATGAACGATAATGATACTTTAGTATTTATCGAAGTTCGATATCGAAAAAATGGAGACTTTGGCGGCGCATTAGCCTCTATAACTCAAACTAAACAACGTAAAATAATTAAAACGGCAAACCATTATTTAACACAATTAAATACCGAGCCTTATTGTCGTTTTGATGCCATTGCTTTGAATGAAACGGATAATTCCCCACTATGGGTAAAAGATGCATTTCAAGCATAAAGAGAATAAATACAAATGATTAAAGAAAAAATACATGCTCATTTTGCAGAAAGCATACAAACAAAAATAGTAGCAGCTGAAGCCTTACCAGAGTCTATCGAAAAAGCGGCATTTGCTTTAACGGAAACCTTACTTCGTGGTAATAAAATTCTAGTCTGTGGTAACGGGGGAGCAGCGGCCCTTGCTCAGATTTTTTCATCACACTTATTAAATAAGTATGAAACAGAACGCCCTTCTTTACCGGCGATTGCAATAACAGCAGATTCAGCCTTACTTTCTGCTATTGCAACCGATAGTCATTTTGACCAAATTTACGCGAAACAAATTTCTGCTATGGCACAAAGTGGCGATATCTTATTGGTTATCAGCCATGGTGGTAATAGCCGTAATATGATTAAAGCCGTTGAAGCGGCCTTAAGTAAATCAATCCAAATTATTGCGCTTAATGGTGTCGATGGTGGAGAGTTAGCCGGGTTATTAGGTTCGGATGATATTGAAATTCGAGCCCCAAGTGATAAAGGTTCACGTATTGAAGAAATACACCTTTTAGTGATCAATTGTTTAAGTGATCTTATTGATCAACAACTGTTTCCACAACATTAATAGTAAACGCACTAACAATGTAATCACTTTATTAATTCAATTGCTACAAGGTAAAATTATGAACATAAAAATGAAATTTACACTATTACCTTTTTTATTAAGCCTCCTGCTATTACAAGGTTGTGCGGGTGGATTAATTGTTGTTGCGGGGACTGCTGTTGCGGTCGCCAGTGATGAGCGTTCTATTTCAACAATAATCGAAGATGATAAATTGTCGGTTGATGCACTTAACTTAATTAATGAGTTAGATATCAATCACAGTGATATTCGCATTAATTTAATCACCAACAATGGTTACTTATTAGTGATAGGACAAGTTAATAATGAATCACAAAAGCAAAAGATTGGCGATAAGTTACGCACGCTAAAATCAGTAAAAGATGTTTATAACCAATTACGCATTGGCCCTACGATTGGTTTTACACAACAAAGTAAAGATAGCTGGATCACCACAAAAACAAAAAGCCAATTAACTGCACACGAAGATGTAAATTCTTTTCAGATTAAAGTGGTAACAGAAAATAGTGAAGTATTTTTGATAGGTCGTGTGGATAAAAAAACGGCAGATACCGCCACGAATATTAGTCGTAAAATCTCTGGCGTAAAACACGTCAACCGCGTTTTTCAAATGATTCCTGAATAATGACTACCTAATAATGACTTAACATTTAAAGTTTCTGATATTAAATTATAATTTCATTTAATATCAGAAGCTTAAGATTTTTTAGTCATTAATCAATATCTAAATATTTATGCATTTGTACCGATAAACGCCAATTACGCTCAATGCATATTTTCATACATAAAGCCGTCGCTTTCGCTTTCTGCGAAATAGGTTGTAAGCAAATGGTTTTATCTTGAATTGATTTTACAGGCTGTAATAACGCATCCAACTGCTCAATATCTTTTTCCGTTCCTACTGGATGCTTTATCTCGTTAGCCCGCTCAAGAGCAGATAATAAAACTTCCTTTTTAGCACGCATATTAATCTTAGGAGAAACCGTCACCCAACTATATGCATCAACTAAAACCGGATATGTACCGCTGGTTTCAATTTGAGTATGAAAGCCAAACTCGTGCAACAAATGCGTTAGCTCACGTAAATCAAACATACAAGGCTCACCGCCGGTTATCACCACTAAATTAGCCGTATAACCCAAGCGTTTTATTTCATCGATAATATCCTGCGCACTCACACCAGACCAACGGTCAGATTCATTACTGCGATCAGTTAATAGGTTAAGCGCCGTTTGTTTTGCAGGATCAACTTCCCAAGTATGTTTTGTATCACACCATGCACAGCCGACATCGCAGCCCTGTAAGCGAACAAATATAGCTGCGCTTCCGGTATAAAACCCTTCACCTTGAATGGTTTGAAATAGTTCATTTACTTTATAGTTTTTATGCATTGAGCTGGTACCTATCTGACTCCAAAAGAAACGCTAAACTTATTAAGTACTCACTTTATTAGCAGAGTAAAGATAATATGGTAGTCTTTCACATGAAGTCGTTATTGTTCATTATGGTGATTAATGATTGAAAAATAGTAATTATCACGCAGAGATGTTTGATGAATGCTTCTTCGAACAGAGTCTATTATGATGCCAATTAACGCGATGATAAATCGTTGCTGAGTTTTCCCGTAGAATACTAGACTTCAAATTTATGTCTAGTTCTTGGTTCGAATATTGTTAGGCTGTAGTTATTTATCTTGATAGCCAAGGGGTATATACTTACTGGCTGATATGGACCATAAGAACAGGGTCCGAGTTGAAATATAAAGTGGGAAATACAATAAAAATGCAAAAAAAAGTCGTTGTTATATATTCAGGCGGAATGGATTCTTACACTGTTTTACACAAAGCAATCGAAGAAGGTTTAGAGCCTTATGCGTTAACTTTCGATTATGGGCAGCGTCATATTAAAGAAATCGAAGTCGCTCGTTCTGTGTGTTCAGAGTTGAATGTTAACCATAAAGTCATTGATATTTCAGCGATTAATCAATTAATTGGCGGTTCTTCTTTAACTGATAATTCAATTGATGTAGCACTGGGTCATTATCAAAATGAAAATATGAAAAGTACCGTTGTACCAAACCGTAATATGATCTTACTGTCTTTAGCGATCGGTTACGCAGTATCGATCGGTGCTGAACAAGTTTATTATGGTGCGCATTCTGGTGATCATGAAATCTACCCTGATTGTCGCCCTATCTTTGTTGAGAAGATGAATGAAGTAGCTGCCGTTGCTAACTATGAATCAACTGAAATTTACTCACCTTATTTAAATAGTAACAAAATTGGTATTTTGAAAGATGGTTTACGCATGGGACTGGATTATAGCAAAACATGGACGTGTTATAACGGTCGCGAAAAAGCCTGTGGTCAATGTGGTAGTTGTGTGGAACGTCTTGAAGCTTTTGCTGAAAACGGTGTGACAGATCCAGTTGAATACGAACAACAAAATGTGTAGTTTCGTACTCCTCATTCTTGGGAGTTGGCTTTAATACCAATCTGCATAAGTATCTGATCTATCTTGTTGGTTAAAATAATAGATAGCGTCGTTGTATTCAATCGCAATAGCCAGCTATTACTCAATCATGCGCCTTGCTCTCCATCATTTTCCCTCAACAAGCCCTGATCACAATATTATGCAGAATGGTATAATAAGCGAACTGTCTATGCCAATAAAAAAGGGTAAAGTGATTATTCACTTTACCCTTTTTTAACTTTCTACACTTAATACCTTCCAACCTAATACCTTCCAGCCTAATACTATCCAGACTGTCGCCTTCTAATATTTAACGTTTATTCACTCATCGCCAGGGTTTGCGCATATTTAAATTCTACGGCTTCGCCTGATTTATCGAGATCAACGGTTACGCTACCGCCATTTTGTAATTGTCCAAATAGGATTTCATTGGCTAATGGCTTTTTCAATTTCTCTTGTATCAAACGTGCCATCGGCCTTGCGCCCATCGCTTTATCGTAACCTTGATTCGCGAGCCATTTACGTGCTTTGTCACTCACTTCCATCGATATTTGTTTTTTATCTAACTGAGCTTGTAGCTGAACAATAAATTTATCCACCACTTGATAAATAACTTCAATACTGAGGTGATCAAACCAAATAACATTATCAAG